>VFQS010001273.1_pt1 | contig 23614 bp, 25 predicted proteins | sample 3512361 | NCBI WGS metagenome assembly VFQS01 (sample SAMN10412375, study PRJNA504923) | tailings metagenome | isolation source: Relicate 1 Philex TSF3 active mining | place: Philippines
CACTTCGCATCGAGCTAATCAACCCTGCCGGTCAGGTTGTTGAGATTTCACAACAAAAGATTGGTTTCCGCAGCGTTGTCGTTAAGGGCCGGGATCTTCTAGTTAATGGCAAGCGCGTCTTTATCTACGGCGTCAACCGCCACGACTTTAATCGCCACACAGGCCGCGTTCTGTCTCGTGAAGATATGCGCCAAGACCTTCTGGAAATGAAGCGTTGGAACTTTAACGCTGTTCGTACATCGCACTACCCCAACGATGCAGCTTTCCTCGAACTCTGCGATGAGCTTGGCTTCTATGTCATCGATGAAGCAAATATCGAATCTCACGCATTTTATGATTCAATCTCAAATGACCCACGTTATGCATCAGCATTTGTTGAGCGTGTAGGTCGTATGGTGCAGCGCGATATGCACCACCCATCAGTTATCTTCTGGTCACTTGGCAATGAATCAGGTATAGGCACCAACCATTACGCGGCTGCTGCCTTTGCGCGTTCCCTCGATACATCTCGTCCACTTCATTACGAAGGCGCCATCAATGGCGATTGGCGCGGTGGCCACACCCTGACTGATGTCATCTGTCCGATGTATCCATCGATTAAAGCAATTGTGAGCCATGCAAAATCAGGGAAGCAAGATCGCCCACTGATTATGTGCGAGTACTCGCACGCGATGGGTAATTCAAATGGAACCTTGAAAGAGTATTGGGATGCCATCCACTCACTTCCTGGTCTGCAAGGTGGATTTATCTGGGAGTTCTGGGATCACGGAATTGAACAGACACTTGCAGATGGCACTACACGTTCTGCCTACGGTGGAGATTTCGGTGAAGTGCGCCATGACGGAAACTTTGTCTGCGATGGAATGGTCTTTCCTGATCGCACACCAAAGCCTGCGATGCACGAATTTAAAGCAATCGCAGCCCCTGTTGCCTTTACTTCAACTAAGGCAGCAACTGGCAGCTTCACCATTACCAACCGTCAATTCTTCACGGATTTAGCTGCTTTTGGCTGCACGTGGACCATCACCCGCGATGGCGAAGTCATTGATAGCGGCACCTTGAAGCTACCAAATATTGCTCCACAGAAGAGCGCCAAAGTGCGCATTGCATCGAAGTTCCTGGCCAAGATTGATGGACCAGGTGAAAGATTTATCACTTTCTCACTCTTTAACCTACATCGCACTGATTGGGCGCCAGCCGGACATGAAGTTGCCTGGCAACAGTTCGCTCTTGCTTCTCGCAAGGCAACAATTCCTACCGCTCGAACCAACGAACTCTTTGAAAACGCAGTCGATGATGCTGGCGAAATCCAGATTCCATTTGGACTTGTTGCACCAGAACCGTCGCTATGGCGCGCACCAACAGATAACGATCGCATCGCGCACTTTGCCGAAAAGTGGGATAGCTACGGCGTTCGCGATCTAGAACGCATTGATTGCACTATTACTGAAACTGCAAAGTCTTACAAGGTCACGAGCGTCTGGCAAACCAGTACCGGATATAAGGTCAAGCAGGTTCAACTTGTTACACCTATTGCAGATGGATTCTCGGTCAAGGAAACCATCACAACACCAAAGCAATGGGATGACATCGCCCGCGTTGGTATCAACTTTGAAATAGATGGCACACTTTCAAACTTCACCTACCTTGGCGTTGGCCCACACGAGACTTATCCAGATCGCAAAATCGGTCGCGTTGGTAAATGGGCATCCTCTGTCTGGGAACAGTACATCCCATATGTGCGCCCACAAGAAAACGGCGGCCACAATGGTGTTCGCTGGTTTACCTTGACTGATAACGCAGGTAACGGTCTTCGTATCGATATGGATAAGCCACGTCAGGTCAGCGTTAACCCATTTAGGGCAACAGAGTTAGCTGATGCAACTCATGATGTTGAGCTAAACGCCTCTGGAAACACAATTGTTCATATCGATGCAGCTCATCGCGGCGTTGGAACAGCATCGTGCGGTCCAGATACCTTGCCGCAATACCTAGTATCTGGCGGCACTTATAGCTTTACCTGGAGCGTAAGGGCCATTTAACGGGAGTTGGGTATTTAGCAACTCTGCCATCGCCTGATGATTTTCCGCGAAGTCGGCGGAAGATCCATGGCAGCGCAAAGATAAAGAACCAGGCAACGGTGACGAGCTTTTCAACAATCCACGGTGTTTTCTTTGCAGGCGGTAGCGGTGTGCGCCAAGCAGGATCAAAGGGAAGTCCTAACTTCTCAAGAACCGCATCTGCGCATCTTTTATGGCCTTCAGCATTTAAGTGAAGTCGATCAAAAGCTAAGAATCTACGATCGCTCAAGAATCGCTCTTGGTTTGCATCTACAACAATCGCGCCAACTTCAGCACCTACTGCACGAACACCACGATTGAATTCTGAGAATCGTTTCTCCCAGATTTCAGAGCCTTTTCCCTTATTGCCTGTCTTTTCAAGAACGGTAAAGAGCATCAACGTCGCTCCAGATTTTGCAATCAAACGGACCGCTTCTTGATACAACGGAATCGCAATTGATGCTTGATATCCAGGACGAAGCGCATCATTGGCACCTGCATGAAATGAAACCAATGTGTCTGCACCCGTCACAAATGCCAAAGCAGTAGGCACTTGATCTTCAACTACTTGGCCCAGTAACTTTCCTCGCACCGCTAGATTCATATAGGTAAAGTCTGCGTGCGCATTTGCCATTACATCGGCAACGCGATCTGCCCAACCACGGTATTTACCATTGATGATTTCATCGGACATACCCTCTGAGTACGAATCACCACAGACAATAAATCGTTGAAATGCCATGCCTTTATCCCTTACGACGCGCCTCATCGACTGCATAGAGTGCGATGGATGTTGCAACAGATGCGTTCAAAGATTCAGTCGTTGCGCTAATTGGAATAGATACAACAATGTCGCACTTTTCACGGGTTAGGCGAGCAAGCCCCTTGCCCTCTGAGCCCACAATCAGCATCAGCGGCTCAGTTGCGACTTTCATATCAGCGATCTTCACATCAGATTCGCCATCGAGACCGACAACAAAACAGCCTAACTTCTTCGCTTCATCGATAGTGCGAGCAAGGTTTGTTACCTGTGCAATCGGCAGACGTGCGGCAGCTCCAGCGGATGATTTCCACGCGGATGCTGTCATTCCAGCAGCGCGTCGTTCGGTCATCAAGACACCTGATGCGCCAAAGGCTGCAGCTGATCTAACAATCGCACCTAAGTTACGAGGATCGGTAACGCCATCGAGAGCCACCAATAACATCGGGTTCTTTGCGCGCTGAGTAATTTCTTCAAATGATGAATACTGGAACGGCTTAATCGCCAAGATAATTCCTTGGCTATTAGGTGATATTCCTTCAACCTCTGCGCGATGTGCTTCGCGGATTGATAGTCCGTGATTGAGCGCCAGCTGCAAGCTTTCAGCAACGCGATCATCGACATCAATACTGCGTGCAACTAAGAGTTCTGTAGCTGGAACAGATTCGCGAAGCGCTTCAAGAACTGCGTTGCGGCCTGCCACGATTTCACCACGTGGCGCATCTCCTCGAGAAAACTTACGTGCTGCAGTTGCCGGCTTCTTTGCAGCAGCCGGATTTTTAGATTTAGCTAGCTCAGCAGCCTTCTTGCGCTTTGCAGCTGCGTGATAGGGACGATCTTCAGCCTTCGGCGTTGGACCTTTACCTTCTAAGCGACGTTTATTGTTTCCACCAGTGCCCGCTGTTGGGCCCTTCTTGGATTTGCGCACTGCGCCTCTTGGTTTTGCATTCCCTGCCATGTTTATTGTCCATCTCTAGAAATAGACCAACGTGGCCCTTGTGCTGTGTCTTCAATAGTAATTCCAAGGGATGCTAACCCATCACGAATGGCATCAGATGCTGCAAAATCTTTTCTTTCTCTCGCTGCTGTGCGTTGTGCAAGCGCCAATTTGATAACGCCATCGAGCGCGGTAGTCATATCTTCACCTGCGCCATCTGCTGCAAATGCCGAATCAAATGGGTCGCAACCAAGTACTTCAAGTGCACCTCGAATTTCATTGGCAGCCGAAGCAATCACAGCCTTATCTCCTGCAGTAATTGCGCTATTTCCTGTCTTGAGAGCTTCAGCGATTGAAGCAAGTGCTGTTGGCACCGCTAAATCATCATTCATCGCATCCGTAAAGGCTGCACTAATCACTGGCGTTGGCTCAACACCCAAGAGTTCAACTGAGCGAGTTAAAAAGCCTTCAATGCGACGGAAAGCTGTTGCAGATTCAGCGAGTGCTTCATGAGAAAACTCGAGCATAGATCGGTAATGCGCAGAACCTAAATACCAACGAAGTTCAATTCCGCGCACAGTCTTCAAAAGTTCGTGCACCTGAAGTGAATTACCTAAAGACTTCGACATCTTTTCACCGGATGCTGTCACCCAAGCGTTATGTAACCATCTCTTGGCGAAGGCGTAACCAGCAGCTTCAGATTGTGCAATCTCGTTCTCGTGGTGAGGGAAGATCAAATCAAGTCCGCCACCATGAATATCAAATGCTTCACCCAAATAAGAGTGCGCCATCGCAGAACATTCGAGGTGCCATCCGGGACGTCCTGGACCCCAAGGCGTTGGCCATGACGGGTCTCCTGGTTTTGCAGCTTTCCACAGAGCAAAGTCACGTGGATCTTTCTTATAGGTTTCATCGGCATCGGCTGCCGGCTGTAGATCATCTAACTTCTGACGTGAAAGAGTGAGGTAAGAAGAGAGCTTACGAACCTCTAAATACACATCGCCATTTCCAGGAGCGTATGCCGCACCCTTTTCAATCAAGGTCTGCATCAGTTCAATCATCTGTGTGATATGGCCTGTGGCACGTGGTTCATAAGTTGGCGGCAAGACGTTTAGGGCTGCATATGCATCGGTAAAAGCACGCTCGTATTTCATAGCAACTGCCCACCAAGGCGCTTCTTCATGGACAGCCTTATGCAAAATCTTGTCATCGATATCGGTGACGTTACGGATAAAGGTGACGTTGTAGCCGCTCTTTGTTAGCCAGCGGCGCAAGATATCGAAGTTAACTCCGGAGCGAACATGGCCAATATGCGGAGGTGCTTGCACCGTTGCTCCACATAGATAGATGCCCACTTCGCCCTTTTTAAGGGGAACAAACTCTGATGTGGTTCGCGTCAGGGTGTCATATAAATGCAGCGAACTCATTAGGCAATTCTATCTTTCTATCCACAAATAGAGAAAATATGTTGCTGATGTCAGTTTCTCTCGTTAAACTTGGGGAATCGGAGTCCAGAAATGGATACGGTCCGCCTCAAGCCTCCTAAGTAATTAGGGGGCTTTTGTGCTGCTACGGAACCCAAACTCGATCATAAACAACTTTTGGCTCTAGTACCTGCCACAACTGCTCAACACTTGAGTCTCGTTTAACTAGGTTAGCTCTTTGAAGTTCCATACGATGGCGCAAAAAGGAAATTAGGTCGATTGCTTGAATTCCTCTACTTCTTTTTGAGTCACTGAAATGTACCGTGTCCACAATTTGCGTTATTCGGCGCGGGTACAAACCGCCAGTTCCTATATTTTGCATATCTGCCAGTAAATTTCTAATGTATTGAATTTCTTGATTTGATGCCCCTGAATCACAAATGAGGATTGAATGATCGGACGTTCCAAGGAGTTCTTTATCGAGTTTTTCAATTAGATACCTCAAGGATAAATACCTTGGATCTGTAGGTAGCGGATATCTCTCTTTTTGTTTTTCAACATCTAACCCATGAACTAGAATTCTTAGCTCTAGGCTTGCTAGAACCGCTGCGAAGTTGTTTAGAACTTCGTACCGTTGCCGATTTCCCTCAAATATTTTTCTCCAAAGGCCTTTCCCATTAAATATCTCTCCTGCATGAAGTTCTAAAGCACTAGAAATGTGACTTGGGAATGAAGTCTCAAGCTGCGCCATGATTCTTCTGAACTCTTTTTCAAGTTTGTGTAATTCTCTACCATCGATTATCAGAGCACACATAAAGAAATGGCCCTTTGAAAAGGCTTCATCAACGAATGTTGTGTGCATTCAAAGAAGGATATTTGCCAGTTGTGACAAGGTGGTAGAAAAAGTCTTGGCTGTGGAAAACTAAACGGTTTTAGTAACTAAGACAGATGCAATCGCTGCAATGCCCTTGCCTTCACCGGTAAGGCCCATGCCATCAGTTGTAGTCGCAAGAATTGCTACATCTGCGCCACCCAAAGCCGCCGATAAGGTTGCAATGGCTTCAGCTCGTCGTGCACCAATACGTGGACGATTGCCGATGATCTGCACCGATACATGTGAAATCGAATATCCACGTTTAGTGATGATTGCCAGAGTCTCTTTCAACAGCGTGATGCCAGATGCGCCTGCATATTCAGGTCGAGATGTTCCGAAGTTGCTGCCCAAATCACCTAAACCAGTTGCTGCAAAGAGCGCATCGCAGATTGCATGGGATGCCACATCGCCATCAGAGTGGCCTTCAACGCCAACTTCATCTGGCCAATGAAGACCAGCAAGCCATAGCTGACGACCTTCGGCAAATGCATGTGCATCAACGCCCACACCCGTACTAAATGTTGTGGCATCTCCTAAGAAAGTCAGCGCTGTTGCTAAATCTAAAGGAGTTGTAATTTTCAGCGCTCGTTCTTCGCCAATAACAGTCTGAACTTTATGGCCAGCGTTCAGCGCTAAAGTCGAATCATCAGTTGCATCCTGTGCGCTCTGATGCACTTCTTGAAGCACTGAAAATGTAAATCCTTGAGGTGTCTGCACGCGACGTAACTGTGCGCGATCCACGGCCGCAACAACGTTTCCATCTGCGCCGACCTGTTGCAAGGTATCGACAACAGGCAGAACCGGAACAACAGCAACCGCGCCGCCTTTTAGGCAATTCACAACGCGCTTTGCTAAATCAACACTGGCAAGAGCGCGCGCTGCATCATGTACCAAGACAAAGTCAGCGCCCTTGATGGCAGCAAGTCCTGCTCGAACAGATTCAGAGCGAGTAGCACCACCTGTGACGACAACAATGTCATCGCCAACTAACTTCTTTATTTGTTCTTCATATCCAGCTGGCGCAGTCACAACAATCTGATCTGCAACTGCTGAGATGGAAGCAACCGCATGTTCAAGGAGAGTGCGATCACCGAGTTGAATCAGTGCTTTTGGAATTGATGCACCAAAGCGTTCGCCGCTGCCAGCAGCAGCAATAATTGCGGCGATCATGAGAAGTTAAGAGCTTAAGAAGCGAGAACCTCGTCAAGGAGAGTTGCAGCCTTCTCTTCATCTGTGCGCTCGGCAAGTGCGAGTTCAGAGACGAGAATCTGCTTCGCCTTGGCGAGCATGCGCTTTTCACCGGCTGAGAGGCCACGATCGAGATCGCGACGGTAGAGATCGCGGACAACTTCTGCGACCTTAATGACGTCTCCGGATGCAAGCTTTTCGAGATTTGCCTTGTAACGACGGGACCAGTTAGTTGGTTCTTCGGTATATGGCTGGCGAAGGACGTTAAATACGCGATCGAGGCCAGCTGAATCAACGACATCACGCACGCCAACGAGATCTACATTATCGGCAGGAACGCGGACTGTGAGGTCGCCCTGGGCAACCTTAAGTACTAGGTAGGTCTTCTCTTCACCCTTAATTGTTCGAGTTTCAATCGCCTCGATAAGAGCTGCTCCGTGATGGGGATAAACAACGGTTTCGCCGACCTTAAATGTCATGTGTTGCCCTTCGTTAGACGACCAATTCTACCAGCCATCACTGACATAGAAAAGCCAGTTAAATCTCACACAAGAGAGCCCAAATAGGCGTGAAATAAGGCTTATCTGACATGCGATAATTGCGCCCATGCGCCGCCTCGATAGTAAAAAGATTGCTGCAACTTTCACAATTGCATCTCTTGCACTCACACTTTCATCATGTTCAGGCGCTGGCCCAAATGCTGCAACACGCGTTATCAAGCAAGTAACTGATGGCGCTGAAGCTAAAATCAAAACTGAAGGCAACGATATTTTCGTAGCAAACATGCTGCTCGTTGCAACAGAGAATGGCTCAGCAGTTGTTGTCGGAACAATCGTTAACTACCTAGAAACTCCAGATACCTTGCTCGGCATTTCCGCAGGTGGAGTTCAAGCAAATATCACTGGCGAGAAAGAACTTCGTCAGAATGAGCCAATCCGCTTTGAAGGCGAAGTAGCAACGTCTAAAGCAGTATTTCCAAACGTTGGCGCAGAACCTGGCAAGAACGTCACAGTAACTCTCGCCTTTGCACGTGCTGGGGTAGTAACACTAAATGCAATCATCCGCGACCAGCGCGATGACTATGCCGGCATCACGACTGGCGCAAAGCTAGCCACCACGCCTGCTGAATAAAAAGTAACTTACTTCTTACCCTGATTTGCCACGGCCTTAATGGCTTCCGCAGCTGCTGCAGGATCTAAGTACTCGCCACCCTTTTTCACCGGTGTGAAGTCAGCGTTTAATTCATAGAGCAGTGGAATACCTGTTGGGATATTAAGTCCTGCAATATCAGCATCCGTTATGCCATCAAGGTGTTTAACCAGCGCACGTAGCGAATTACCGTGCGCAGTCACCAAGACCACCTTGCCGCTAGCTAGATCAGGATTAATATCTTTATCCCAGTACGGGATCATGCGAGCGACAACATCCTTTAAGCACTCGGTCATCGGAAGCTCTGCCCCTAAGTCTGCATAGCGCGCATCAGCATCTTGCGAGAATTCAGAGCCTTTTTCAATCACAGGAGGAGGCACATCGTAGGAACGGCGCCACAACATGAATTGCTCTTCACCATATTCAGCCAGAGTCTGCGCCTTATCTTTTCCTTGCAGCGCACCGTAATGGCGTTCATTCAGGCGCCAAGAGCGCTTTACTGGGATCCAGTGGCGATCACATGAATCAAGGGCCAACTGCGATGTATGAATCGCACGACGTAAGAGAGATGTGTGCACTACATCAGGCAACAACCCGCGCTCTGCCAACATCTTTCCACCACGAGCTGCCTCTGCCTCACCAGTAGCGGATAGGCGCACATCAACCCAACCAGTAAATAAATTAAGGGCGTTCCATTCGGATTCACCATGGCGCAGAAGGATGAGTTTTAACGTCGACATGGGGCAAATCTTCTCACATTAAATCAGGTGTTCGAATGCTTTTAAGTTAGCCAGTGATTCACCACGGCTTACTCGCCAAGCCCATTCACGGCGTATTGCATCAGCAAAGCCAAGTTCAAGCAGTGGATTAAATGAGCTATCCGAATACTGCAGCACTGAACCAATCAAACGATCTAACTCTTGCGCAGTAACTGCCGGTAGCGGCAAGCGCCCCACCAAATAGATATCACCCAACTCATTAATCGCAAATGCCACCCCATACATCGCGGCATTTTTGGCCATGCACCATTTATGTACTGCATCTTCATGAGTATCAGGCTTACGAATCACAAATGCGTTAATGCTCAAAGAATGATCACCAACAACTAGCGCACAATGAGTCTGCAGCTTCTTTTCACCCGGCAGAGTCACCATAAAGGTGTTGCCATCTTTCTTCTCAAAATCTAAATCGTGTGACTGTAGAAAATCCTCAATCACATCTCTTGGATCAGCCATCTAGCCAATACTCTTTGCCGCTTGCTTACGCTCTGACAAGACTCGGTCATAGATATCTAGAGTTCCGCGAGAAGTGGCATCCCAGCCAAAGTGCGATGCATGTTCGATAGCGCCCATAGACATCAGCACACGGCGCTGTGGCTCTTGCAGTAGACGAGCAAAGACTGAAGACCAAGCACGTGGATCATGGCCATCTACTAATACCCCTGAAATACCGTCAGCGACCGCTGTACGCAGCCCACCAACAGCTGTTGCGACTACCGGTGTGCCACATGCTTGTGCTTCAAGGGCAACAAGTCCAAAGCTTTCGGAATAACTTGGCACACAGACTAAATCAGATGCGCGATACCACTGCGGCAGATCAGCACGCAGCACAGGAGGCGCAAAGCGCACAACATCATCAATACCTAGCCACGAAGCTAACTCTTTCAAGCGCTCTACTTCTGATTGGTTTGCACCCGATGGCCCGCCAATGATGTTCACAACCAACTTGCTACGCAGATGTGGCGAATGCTGCACCATTTCAGCAACAGCTCTAATCAATACCTCAGGGCCCTTATGCGGCTGAATACGCCCCACAAAGGTGATGACGTGAACATCTTTATCAAGACCAACAAACTCACGCGCCGCAGCACGCCCCGCACCCGGTGTAAAGACTTTGAGGTTAACCCCAGGGCTAACAACGGAAACGTGATCTGGGCACGCTTCATACAAAGAAACCAAACTTGCAGCTTCAGCATCGGTATTGGCAACCAACGCATCAGCGGCTGCCACAACTTGAGTTTCACCCTGCACGCGAATCATTGGTTCAGGTGATTCTCCTTCAGCCAAATTCAAATTCTTCACCCGCGCCATCGTGTGCATTGTATGCACCAACGGAATTCCAAGCTCTTTTGTAACCGGCATCGCCACCTTGCCGCTAATCCAGTAATGGGAATGAATCACGTCGTAGCGGCTCTTCTTTAACTCTTCTTTAAATGCCTGCGCCATCTGCGGGATATATGCCGGCAGCTGCTCTTTTGTAACACCTTCAACCGGCCCCACATTAAGTTGAATCACGCGCACACCAGGACTTACTTCAACAACATCAGCAACCTCTGTATTTGTTCGTCTTGTAAAAATATCAACTTCCACACCCTGTTGCGCCATATTTTGCGCGGCTTCACAGACATAGATATTCATTCCACCAGCATCGCCCACACCTGCCTGATCGAGAGGCGAGGTATGCACCATCAAGGTGGCAACGCGGCGGGAAGTCATACACCCAAGGGTACGCGCGTCTAAAAGGTTGCGCGAATGTTTCCGATTACTCGGTCTCCACCCAGCACATTTTCAGGCTCGTATGGGCTATCAATTCCAAGTTTCTTCAAACCTGCATGCACCAAGACTCTAAATGGGCGTAGCGAGCCATCAGAGACCTTAAAGACAAGGGTGCGTCCATCTGGCATCGAAGCAACTTCAACTGCTTCTGCTCCATCTTTCATGTAAAGACCAGGAACTGATTCAATCATCTGCGTTGTTAAGCGCCCCTTACCTGCAACCATTTCAGGAAATGCGCGAGATGCAGCCATTACCTCTTGATGAATTGGATCTTGTGAAATCGTAATATTTCGAATCGCACGCGCTAGGCCTGCAACAGATAACAAGAACAGAGGCGCCCCACACCCATCAGTTGATGTCAAGGTAATCTTTTCGCCCGCTAGCGATTCAAGCTCAGTCTTAATCGCAACCTGCAACGGATGTGCAGGATCTAAGTAACTATCTGTAGGCCAGCCATTAACCACACACGTCAGCAACATAGCCGCATGCTTACCGCTGCAATTCATTGAGATACGGGTCGCAGGCTTATCGCCCCATTCTCGACGCTCTAAATCCCCCAGCGGCTTATCAAGCATGCACTGCAAGGCGATTTCATCTAACTTAGCCATCGCCAAGATTTCACGTACAGCAGTTAAATGCTCACTAGACCCCGAATGGCTAGAGCAACCAAGTGCCAACAAACGTGGTTCTAGCTTCAATCCAGCGCGCACCATGGCAGCGCCTTGAATAGATTTCACACAAGATCTTGGAAAGATCTTTGCTGCGCTATCACCGAGTTCGAGCGCAGTACTGCCATCAGAGTTGAGTGCTAATAAATACCCGCGGTGCACAGATTCAACAAATCCATCACGCACATATTCGGCAAGAATTGCATCTTTCATAAAACTACCTACTCACTCTGACGTTCAAGAGTTGACCAGATATGCGCCTGAAGTTCTTGTCCTTCAGCTGCCATGTCATAAGCAAAGAAGAGTTCTCCTGCAACAAGTCCGTATAAACGAACACCCGCAGTAACAATCTTGGCAGTCGGTGCTGAATAACCTTGATCCATCACTAACTGAATCTTGGGACCATCAAACTGTCCAACCCAACCTTCAGAGATTCCGGTGCTATGAGAAATTACTACCTCTAAAACGTTATTAGGCTTTACGCGCCAGAAGCCAGCTTCAGATCCTCCTGGGCGAAGAATTTCTCCATCGCTATCGATAATCCAAGAGCGTGAGTAGTAATTCATAAAGGGGCGACCATCATGGTTAAAGACAACCTCGTGGGCATATTCAAAGGTGTCAATCGTTGGATATTCACCACGGCCCTTACCGCGCCAGGTTCCAATCATCCACGCCAGTGGATTGAGATCAGGATGAAGTCCTTCTGGGATTGTGAAGGCCATTAGAGCCTGCCTCTCTTATAAGTGCGCCCATCGCGCGCTTGCGATTCTCGCGTGCCGCGAATTCCATAGATAAGGAGCCCCACACCTAACCCAAGTGAAATCACCACAAGAAGTACGGTTGTAAAGAGCTCCACAGGGTAAGAGTAACTGCTTAAAGCTTGCGCACAGCCAAGATAATCGCATAACAAGCAAGCACCGTGACAAATAGCTGCCCTATGAACTTCATCGTTTATGCCTCAACGATGATCTGCTGGGATGCTGCCACGCCTTCAACCATCAACTGCGCATCCACTGGCGTATTGCGCTTGACCACAGCCAGCGCAATCGGCCCCAATTCATGATGGCGAGCAACAGTGCCAAGAAAACCCACCTGCACATCCCCATTCATCACAGGAGTTCCAGATGGCGGCATCACAACTGCGTGTCCATCAAGATGCAACATCACCAAACGACGAGGTGGTTTTCCTAAGTTATAAATCTTGGCAACAGTTTCTTGCCCTCGATAACAACCCTTATTCATATGCACTGCGTTATTCAAAACACCAAGCTCATTCGGTATTGATTTATGGTCAGTATCTATTCCATGGCGTGGTCTGCCTGCTGCAACTCGTTCAGCATCTAACGCCCAGGTGCCCACCTGCATTGCGGTTGTGCCAAATACTTCTTCCATCTCAGCTATTTCAGATCGTGGCACCAGGGCAAATGGCCCACCGATATCTGTAGCTTTTCCGGGAGCGCGCAGCACAGCAAATTCACTCGATGCATTTCTCACTTCAACGCGCAACATAAATCTCATCTTGTTCAGGTACTCAAGTAGACCTTGCACATAAGGTGGGTCAATCACAATCCACGATGTATTGCCGTCATCAACAAGCACAAATTGATACTCAACATGTCCTTGTGGATCCAAGACCATCGCCGATGTCCAGACACCTGCCTGAAAATCCAGCAAGTACTGAGTTGTTAAATCATGTAACCACTTGAGGCGATCAAGACCCGCAACCGCAATTACCGAAAGATGCGATAAATCCGCCCAGGCTTTTCCGTCCTCTAAAGCCTTCTGCTCTTTATTGGGTTCACCGAAATGCCAGATGGCTCCCTTATCTGGGCCCTCTTCAACATAGACGGCAGTCACGGTGAATTACTTTACGCAGGCAGCGCAGGTGCCATAGATGGCAAAGTGCGTGACATCGGTTTTGAAGCCGTAGTCATCAGCTAAATTCTGAACAAAGTTCGCTGCCACATCAATGGGCGCATCTCCTACTGAACCACAGGTACCGCAGACAAGGTGCAAATGCGTTAGCTCTTCGGCTGCGTGATAGGTAGCCCCACCATGTCCCAAGTGCGTGTGCTGCACAAGCCCTACGTTTTCCAGTGTTTCTAGGTTGCGATAGACGGTAGATAAGTTAATTCCAGGATGTGTCTGGCGCACCTTCTCTGCAACCTCTTCGGGGGTTGCATGCCCTAGTGCGCGCACAGCAGAAAGCACTAGCTCGCGTTGAGGAGTAAGGCGCAAGCCCTTTTCATGTAGTTCGTGTTTTCCAGCCATGCCTGAAGTCTACTTTCTAATTTGAGTTACTTAGACGTGAAACGAAGGCCGAGCAGGTACATCTCGCAGCCCAAGCAGTAGTTAAACGCTGCATTCAAGAACGCTGCAGCAAGAGCCATACCCACAGCCACCGTAAAGACCGCACTCGATCCAGCAACGGCGCCTATAACACCAACCAAAGCAAAGATAAACCCAACAGCCTGAGCGAACTTAGGTGGGCGCACATCTTCTGTTGGAGCTTCATTCTTAAGTCTTGGCTTGACCAAAGTCTTGAAGATAAATGCATAGGGTGTGAATTGAGGTCCGCGCACTGCGCCGATGAGGAAGACAAGGCCTTGCGCTGCCAATAACCAAGTGCTCTGAGTAACCAAAGCAATCGCTAAAACTGTTGTTGTAATCGCAGCACCAAAACGTGGACCACGCGCATCGATATAGATCTTTGCAACTTCTGGCTTATTAAGAATCTCAGACATGTGTAAAGGATAGGCAAGCGCCCGAGGATGTGCGAGTTGCGAAGTACTTGCAGGAATTAACGAATAGCCTCAAGCGCCTCAAGCACCTGCTCACGCTTAGGAGTACCTGCAGCACGACCCACTTCAATGCCGTCTTTGTTGATAAAAATTGTCGTCGGTGTAGAGCGAATATCTAGCTCTCGCACCAATTCAAGATGGGATTCAGCATCCACCTGAATGTGCTTCACATCGTTCATCGTCTGCACCATCTGCGACAACAGAGCATGGGTGGCCCGGCACGGAGTACAGAAAGCTGACGAGAACTGCACCATCGTTGCCCGTGATCCCAATGGCTCGCCCAATACCTGCTCACTCAAGCGATGGCCAGGAATAGCCTTGTTAGACCTAATCGCGCCTGATTTACGCTTCCACCAGAACCCATATGCCGATGCCAGCACCAGCACAATAAGAAGTGGAAGATAACTTTTCACAAGAGTATTCTCACACAATGGCCAAGGTGTTGCTACTTACCAATTCGCAAGGAGCGAGCGCAGAAGTTCTTCCTGCTCTCGGCCTTTTGCAACACACTTGCAAAGTCGCACCTCTTGAAGCATCTGTTCTTGTCGATACACCAGTCATGGATATTGTCTTTGTTGATGCTCGTCGCGATCTTCCAAATGCAAAATCACTCACACGACTTCTCTCAACTACCGGAGTCGGTGCACCCATCATCGCAATCACAACTGAAGGCGGCTTATCTGCATTCACAGCAGATTGGGGTGCTAACGATGTCATTCTCGATACTGCAGGCCCTGCCGAAGTAGATGCCCGAATTCGTATTGCAGTTGGTGCACACACAGCAGCGCTAGAAGCACTCGACCCAACATCATCTGAAATTCGCCAAGGCGATGTTCTTATTGATGAGAACACTTACACCGCCAAGATCAAAGGCACTTCTCTAGATTTAACATTTAAAGAATTCGAACTACTGAAATATCTCGCACAGCATCCAGGCCGCGTCTTTACCCGCGCCCAGTTGCTGCAAGAAATCTGGGGCTATGACTACTTCGGTGGAACTCGCACAGTAGATGTACATATCCGCCGCCTACGTTCCAAGCTCGGCCCTGAATTTGAATCCATCATCGGCACAGTGCGCAATGTTGGATATCGCTTCACTGTTCCAAACGGTGGCAAGGAAACTCCTGTTTCTGAACTCGTTTAGCTATGCGCCACATCCTTAAGCTCTACCGTTCACTTGAAGAACCAATCCCACATATTCCCCATAACTATCAATTCATTACCTTCGACCCTGAAATCCATGCTGATGCTTGGCTAGAACTCAACAACTTCATCTTTGCCCACCACCCTGACCAAGGTAATTGGGTGATGAAAGATTTAGAAAACAGAATGCAAGAACCTTGGTTCGATCCTCAAGGATTCTTCCTCTGTGTTCACAACGGCAAAATTGCAGGCTTCTGCTGGACCAAAATCCATCGCGACTTTGTAAACCAAGACCCCATCGGTGAGCTTTATGTCATCGGCGTCGACCCCAACGAAGCAGGCAAAGGAATCGGCAAAGCGGTCTGCACAGAAGGCCTTATCTACCTCAAAGAAAAGGGCATTAAGCAAGCGATGCTCTATGTGGATGAAGATAACGAAGCAGGCAAAGGTCTATACAAATCCCTTGGATTCAACTTGACCTGCACCAACTCCGCGCACATAGCCCTAAAGGCAGCGCTATGCGCATCTACATCAGCAGCTGTCGTATCAGGACACATCAAGGCCATATTGTGAAATGGCGTCAGCAAGAAACCATCATTAAGCAGACGCAAGTGAATGTATTGTTCCAACTCAAAGTCCCCTGAATCCGCAGCCTCTTTACCCGTGATTGGTGCCTTGCCCTTAAAGACATACTCACCTCGAGCACCCAAACGGTTGCAGTGCCAATCAAGATCAAATTCCTTAATCGCAGAATCAATCCCATCACACCAACGGTTACCGAGCTCAATCATCCGCTTGAAATTTGCCTCTGTAAGAACCTCGCTCAAAGTCGCTTTCATCGCGGCAAGCGACAGAGCATTACCCGCCAAGGTTCCACCGATTCCACCTAAATCAATAATTGATAGCTCTACCATCTTCTTAATTTGATCAGCAATTTCCTGTGTCATTCCAAATGTTCCAGTTGGAATACCGCCAGCGAGTGCTTTACCAATCGTCAAAAAGTCTGGCTTAAGACCTAGCGCTTTTGTCATTCCACCAGGACCCACAGAGATTGTGTGAGTCTCATCAATAATCAAATAAGCCCCATAATTCTTAGCAAGCTCTTGCACGCCAACCAGATAACCATCAAGCGGCAGCACAATTCCAATATTGGTCATGGCAGGCTCCATCAAGATTGCTGCAACATCGCCATGAGCTAAGGCTTTTTCCATTGCTTCTAAATCATTGAACTCCACAACGCGCGTAGTTTCCGCTAAATCAACAGGGGCTCCAATATTGCCTTCACGCTTTACTGTAAATCCTGCGTCATCTAAGGTTGCAAAAGTTTCATCCACTGATCCGTGATAGCAGCGGTCAATGACAATAATCTTGCTACGGCCTGTAATCATTCTGGAGTAACGAATAACATGGCGGTTAGCATCTGTGGCTGACACTGTAAATTGCCATAAAGGCAGGCCAAAACGATCACGTAACAACCCGGAAACAATTGCTGCATCTTCTGTCGGCAGCATCGCTGTAATGCCCTTGCCTACTTGCTCGCGCACCGCAGCAACCGTGGCATCAGGTGAATGCCCAGTCATCGACCCGGTATCACCCAAGCAGAAATCAACATAGGTAAGTCCATCGATATCGGTAAAGCGAGCGCCTTTTGCCTCTTTCACAAAGACAGGATGAGCCCCTGGCCACTTAGCCATCCATGACATCGGAACACCTTCATGCATCACTTTCTTAGAATCTTCAAATGCAGCAGCTGATTTCTTATGGGTATCAAGAAAGCGCTGCTCTTCCTTTGCGCGAAGTTCTTTGAGATGCTTGCGATTAATGACGGTGCTCATGCGGATGAGTCTATTTAGTCAGTTGAGAAAACAAAGAGGGCTTCGATGTAGTTCTCGCCACTAATGCCTAAATTGGCAGCATCAGGCGGCGCAGTCTGTGGCTCTATACAAACCCCATCAGGATCTTCTGTGTAGACAACCCACCAGGGGGCATCAGATTCAATATCAATACGTGCAACGCCTTCCCAGACAATTGCCGGTGTGCCTCGCAGCTGCGTAAAGGCATCATCCCAAGGAGGTGAAGGAGGCGAAATCAATTCACCCGTTGGTAAACCTTCTGAATTTCGCTTCAACATTTTCTCAGCCGAAAATTCAATCTCTGCAGTTCCACCACGATCTAAGTCGCGAGCAAACCACGGATGCATCCCCATCCACACAGGAATATCGCAACCATTATCGTCATATTCTAAAGACCATCTAATGGCATCATCTAGAACTTCAATTGTCTGCTCAACAGTAGCGCCCATATATGGCTTTGGCAGATGCAACAAAGATCTACCTGGACCAATCTCTTGCCATGATGATGTGAAGCCAAATCCATGAATCGCATGGGGTGGATCAATATTTGTTGGTAGTTGATGTTCAACGCCAGATGCTGACTTAATCAGTCCATCTTTAATTCGCCCAGCCCATGGCACCATCGGGTACCAACCATTGGTCAGCACACCACCTCTGAAGGGCACGGTGAATTCCATGTCTCGCCACTTAATCGATGTGATGCGGCCACCACCATCTAAATCAATAGCTACTTGAAATTCTGCATCATCAATAAATTGCACGGTCGCTACCTAGATTCCCTTTAGTTCATGTTTATACGGAGGCTGCGCCCCTTTACGAGAACAGGTAATGCCTGCGGCAATTGCAGCTCGATGAAGAACTGTCTTCAAAGTATCTCCGGTCAGATTCAAGATTCCCTTTTCAATCATCGCTTCCACAACGATTGCGCCAACTGTGTCTCCAGCGCCCACAGTGTCAGTTACATCTACCTTCACGCCTGGCACTTCAACCACACCATCAGTAGTAAAGCCCACTAGGCCTTCAGCGCCGCGTGTGACGACAACCAGCGCAGCACCGTCGCTAATCCAACGCTTTGAAACATCTGCATACTGCTGACCTGGATACAACCACGCCATATCGTCATCACTGACCTTTACAACAGATGAAATAGCCACCCAGCGCTCAACCGCAGCCAAATACTTATCTCTATCGTTCATCACTACTGATCGCACATTTGGATCAAAGACAATGGGGGCAAACTCAGCCACCTGCATCGCCCAGTCATACAGCACATCAGCACCTGGTTGTATCACTGTTACCAAGGTGCCTATATGAAGAACGTTTGGTTTGTATCGTGATGGATCAGGCAACCATGAAGCAGAAAAGTCAAAGGTTGCTGTGCCATCAATCTCAAATTCATACGATGCCCCACCGCTTTCATTGAGCGAGACAATTGCTAAACACGTCGGCTTAGCGCTGTTCAACGCTAAATCAAGTTTTACATCATCATCCAATAGCTCTTGGCGAGCCTTCTGTCCATACTGATCACTTGAAATTCCATCAATAAAGTAAACATTGTGCCCCAGACGAGCTAACGCCTTTGCGGTATTGGCAGGACCTCCGCCAACATGGGGCACTCGTTCACCACTTCCATCTGGAATCAAATCAATCAGTACTTCACCACAGACCCAAATGCTCACAGCTGTTCACCTTTACGCGCCAAGTATTCAGTGATGATTTCAACACCCAACATATGGTCTGCAACTTGCTCTAAGCCGCTCACAATCAAAACCCCGGTCAGCCCAAGTCCAACAACGTTAAGCGCTAGCCCACCGCCGTGAATGGCATAGAGCTCCTCTTCAACATCCTTTGATTTATGCCAATCAATTCCTTGCTCTTCTGCCAATACTCGCTCATGCAGAGTAGATCGACCCGTTAAATTCACAGCACGCGCTTTGCGACCAATCCACCAATCATTTTCAGGTGTTGATCCAGGCAAGGATGCGTGAAAGACAATCCAATCCTTCATCCTCACTTCGACTGCAATTGGCAGCTTTCGTTCCAACCCAATTACCTGTGCAATTGAACCAATCTCAATTGCTTCAGCCTGGGTAAGAGATGAAAGCTCAAGTGCCTTCGCCTCGCGCTCTAAATCAGCGCTTCTAAGGCCCCCTGTGGTCTCCATGAGAGAAGATTAAGCCCTCGAAAGATAGACTCAACCCATGCGCGCTTTCATTACCGGTGGTGCCGGATTCATCGGTTCTCACCTCGCCGATGCCCTCATCGCCCAAGGAGATAGCGTCACAATCCTCGACAATATGAGCACAGGTTCAGCTAAAAATATTGCCCATCTGCAAGGAAAAATTGAAGTCCACGAAGGCGATATTCGCGATAAGGCACTGGTTGAAAAACTCACTGAACAATCTGACATTGTTTTTCATATGGCTGCTGCCCTTGGCGTGAAGAACATCATGGAGCACACCCTTGAATCCATAGACCGTAACTTCAATGGTTCAGAAATTGTTCTACACGCTGCGACTAAATACAACAAGCGTCTAATAATCGCCTCAACTTCTGAAATCTATGGAAAAAACCCAAACCAACCCCTAAATGAAGAATCAGACCGCGTAGTTGGGGCACCACAAAAGATTCGCTGGACCTACGCAGATGCAAAAGCGCTCGAAGAAGCAGTCGCCCATACCCTTCACAAAACCCAGGGCCTGAAAGTCACTACAGTGCGATTCTTCAACACTGTGGGCCCTCGCCAAACTGGTCAATACGGGATGGTGGTTCCCCGCTTCATCCAGTCAGCTCTCAAGAATGAAGACATCATCATCTACGACGATGGATCTCAATCTCGCGTCTTCTGTCATGTCGAAGATGCCGTCAAAGCAGTCTTAATTTTGAGTGAGACAGATTCAACTATTGGAGATTATTTCAATGTTGGAGGAATTGGTGAAACCACAATAAGAGAACTCGCCACTAAGGTCATCGAGAGAACTAACTCAACTTCAATTATCAAATACATCCCTTATTCGGATGCATATCCAGCAGGGTTTGAGGATATGCAACGGCGAGTCCCAGATATCACTAAAATCAGTAAGGCAATAGGCTGGCAACCGCAGCATTCTTTAGACTCAATTATTGATAGCGTTGTAGCAAGTCTAAATGATTAATCTTTTATAAACCTTTAGCGCCTTTAACTCTTCCGGTTGTGTCAAATACATAAGGTGCGCTAGCCAAGATCTTCTTCTCATCAACTGAGTCATGCTTGGTGACTACAACCGTGATGTCTGCCCCATGGAGTGGAGCGGAGCCTTCGCCTTTCCAACTACCCACAACATCATCGTGCCAAGAAACCACAGCACCTTGATTACGAAGGTGGTTAATAACTAGCTCCGCAGCAGTCTCGCGTACATCTGCAACATTTGGTTTGTAAGCAACTCCAACAACTAAAACGTTTTTCCCTTGCAGACTTCTACCATTATCTTCGGAGACTCTTCTGACAATGTACTCCGACATTTCGAGGTTAACTTCATTTGCTCGTCGAATAAAGGTGGCTGGTGCTCCATGCTCTTCAGCCACCGCTGCCAAGTATGTGGGATCCACAGGTATGCAGTGTCCGCCTACACCTGCACTGGGGGTAAACTTCATAAATCCATATGGTTTGGTGTTTGCGGCATCTAAGGTTTCATAAACGCTTATATCCAAGGAATGTGCAATCTGGGCAAATTCATTGACTAGGGCAATATTGACTTGTCTAAAGGTGTTTTCAAATAGTTTTGCTGCCTCAGCCACTTCAGGTGATGAAACCTCAACCAAGTTGTCGCAAAACTTGGAATAAAAATCTCTTGTCTTTACAGATGCATCAGTAGTCAACCCTGCATATAAACGCGGAGTATTTTTCTGATTAAAATCACTTCGGCCTGGATCTACTCTCTCTGGAGAAATTGCATATGAATGTTCTACAGTGAAAGGCGAGTACCTTTCAATTGTTGGTTTAATAAATCTTCTAAGAGTTCCTGGAAAAGATGTTGATTCATTTATGATAAGAGATGGCACCTTTACATTCTCGCCTACAGTTTTACATGCAGATTCCAAGTAAGTTAGGTCAGGTTGGCGATCCACAGTCAGAGGAGTTGGAACAGCAATAATGACTATTTCGCAATCCTGAATGTCACTACCTATTGAAGTAGCTTTGTATTTGCCAGACTTAATCCTTTTCGCAAGCAGGGAACTCTCGACGCCCTCAATATGAGAGAAGCCTGAATTCAGCTGATTAACAACTTTCTGGTTTGAATCAAACCCCACAACATCAAAATACTTAGAGGCAAAAACTGCAAGCGTTAGGCCAACATATCCCTGTCCAATAATTGCTACCCTCATTGAATTTTTGTAACATCTGGATTTAGAGGATCCAGGCGCTTCATGTTCTCGACGGCTAGCGCTTTTTCTTGCTCAGTGGACTTAGATAGTGCATACAGCGTCATCCAAAGGTAGAAATTTTCTGGGTTCCAATCAGTGGCCTCTAGTGCATATTTGTGGGCTAAGTCTGGAAAATTGCTATTTTCTAAAGCTTGAATAATTGTCAGGTAATTGGAGGCATTCTGTGGATTGAAATAGGAGGGTTTCAGGACTTCCTCGACCTGATCAATCTGTCTCGACTGAAGAGATTTTTGCAGTTTATTGTCAGCAAGTAGCGGAGGCAGGGATAGCAGTAGACCTGCCAGCCCTAAGGTGGCGACAGAAATTGTGATCTGTGGAGCTAGATTTTTAGTGCCTTTTTTGGAGTCTCTTTGTTGTGCTGACGGTTCCACGTTGTCACGTATTGACTTCTCGTAAGAGATTGCAATTCCGCACAACAACCAACCCCAAACTGCTAAACCTATTTGGTTAATACTTATGATTGACTGCAGTTGGTAGCAAATCCAGGCAACAGTTATCGCAACCAAAACCGGTTCATAGCTTTTACTTCTTAAGTTTGCCTTCAAAAGTGCGTATCCAGATATGCCGACAATCAATAAGTAGCTGATGAAAAGTGGCCACCCACCAAAGGCAAACATATCTAGAGGGACGTTGTGAGATGCGTTCGTAACTACTTTGACACCTGGTAAGACGAGAGCTTGGTCATCACGAGCTCGTCGATACCAGTCACCAAACCCGTCCATACCAGCACCGGTCAGCGGGTTTGATAACCCCGTATTCCAGCCTGCTTGCCAATACTCACCGCGCAAAGATACAGAAGTCTTGTAAATGAGGGTCGTCAAAGGTCCTATTTGAAGTGAGCCAAGAAGAGCAAACACACCTGCTATTACAGTCACTCCCGAATAAACCAAAACAGTAACTGAACCATATTTGACTCGGATTAGCGAAAAACCTACTACTGCAACACCTACTGCCGCAAGAACTCTTCCTTGAATCGCATTTGATTCTACAATCTCATAAAGAGTTACCAGCAAAATTAACGCCCCTAGAATTTTTCCTAACCTATTTACTCTTGAACTAACTAAATACGCTAGAAGAACACTAAAGAAAATCCCAAGAAATGAGCCAATGAAGTTTGGATTCCCTAGGGTGCCCAGAATATTTCCATAGGGGTTAGACCACCCTATGAAGTCTCCAAAACTCAAAACCCAGAGGCTATAAACAACATTGATAACACCTGCCGTCATAAGACCTTTAAGTACATACTCAAAACTGCTTTGCCTCTTGAGTGCCAAGGAAGTTAACAGAATTAAACTAAGAAATAAATAGGTTAGAAACCCATTGTTTCGACCATAAACACCATAAAGATTCTGAGTCAATGGAAGCTCGCTTGCTAGAATTGAAATCAGAGCTGCGAGATTAAAACAGAGCAATAGCGCTAAAATAAATTTTTGGTCTCGAACTAGTTTCCAGGCCCCCTTATTCAGGATTAGCGCTGTGGCCATGAAAGCTACGACTCCGAGAGATACAAACTTCGTAACATTTACAGGATCTGTGACACTTCCAGTCATTAGAAAAACCGTTGTGAAAGCAGCACCAATTCCTAGGATTCTTGCTAAAAGACTCTCGCTTGTGCTCGTCATACCTTAATTCTAACTATATAAAGGCCGTAGCCCGACTCTCCGTGAGGAGAGCCGAGCTACGGCTTGTGATCTTTTCAGTTAAAGGCGGCTATTAAGCACGGACCTTCTTCTGGATCTTGATGACCAAGTTGGTCAATGAAGTGATCTGAGCACGA
>VFQS010001274.1_pt1 | contig 23614 bp, 16 predicted proteins | sample 3512361 | NCBI WGS metagenome assembly VFQS01 (sample SAMN10412375, study PRJNA504923) | tailings metagenome | isolation source: Relicate 1 Philex TSF3 active mining | place: Philippines
AAATTATATTATTGATGAATTTAATAGATTATTGAATTATAATCAAAATAAAACTTTAAAAACTAATATTTGTATGTTTCTTTTGGAAATAATTAATAAATTATTTAATATATATAATCTTGATATTGCAACCTTTGATAAAGATGTAGATCATTTTAATCAAATACTTTATACATCAGAATTTTATTTAGAAACACAACACAGTAATCTTATGATTGATGCCGTGGATTATTACGGTAATCAACATAATTTAGAAGATGTGGATGAAGAAGAAAAAGCTAAAATATTAGATGAAATAGAAGATGATAATGAAGAAATAAATGCTTTGGATTTAGGAGATGAAGAACTAGATTTTGAAGGAAGGTTTGATTTATATTCAAATTATGATTTTGATGAAATAAATTATAAAAATAATATTTTTGATAGAAATTATGTATTTGAATAAATAAAATTATATAGAACATTTATCTATATACTAATTATAAAATTTAGTATATTATAATTCTTTTTATAAAAAGATATACAAATAAAGTTTTGATATTATCAAATATTTATATTTTTTTTAAATGATAATAAAATTATTATTTTTTTTATAAATATATTTTATATTTATAAATTATAATATGATACAAATTATTCTAATAATAATTATACTTTTTGTTATATATAAAATCATTGAAACTTATAATACATCTAATAATTATAGTAAATCTGAAAAATTTATAAATGTAACAAATCCTTTTAAAGATGGAGTTAATCAAAATGATTTTGCTAATCAAGATAAATTTGTTAATGATATTCCTGTAAAAGGTTATTCTAATAAAATAAAAAAAAATAAAAATAAAAATATATTGAATAATAAAAATAGATTAGCTGTAGATTTATATCAAAATAAACAAAATAAAATTTTTAATGATATTAATATGATTAAATCATTGAAAATGAAAAATAAAGCATTTAATAATAAAAGTAATAAGATAAATAAATTTTTTATTTCTACACAATTTAATGATTCATATCGAGATGTTATGACTGCATTAAATTTATTATGTCCTGATCAAAAAATAATATTTAATTTACAAACACTACCAGTTACTACTACATTATATGATCCTAAAACTTCTCCACCTGTAATTATTATTAAATTGATTGGAGGTATAGTAAATAGATTAAATAAATTATTAAAAGATTTACCTGAATCATATGAAGTTATTAATGATTATAATAATTATTTACCAATGACATCTCAACTTAAAAAATATGTCGATGATCGTGGTATTAATAAATTTTATAAAGATATTGGCGTTGATTATAATCTTTATCCAGATATACCTAAAAATTCTCCAGTAAGATTAATAGGTATTACTGAAATGAAACAAGAATATACTGAAGCTGAAACTAAATATGTTGTAAGTATTATAATTCAAAAAATAATTAAAACTGTAACTGATCAAATGAAAATTACAATTCATTTTGTTATGAAAAATGATCCATTAGCTGGTGAGGGTTTATTTGGTAATGTTGATAATGTAAATGATACACGCAAAGTAGCTATAGAATTTATTTTTATTGATGGTTATTATACAAATGATTATAATGTAGATTATGATTGTTATGAAACTAAGAATACAAAGAAAGTATCAATGACTGATGGTGATGATAATTTTTATTCATTTGAAAATTTAGGTCAAAATAATATGATTTCTGATAGTGAAATTATTTCTCAATTTAATAAAAAATTAAGAGAACATGAAATTGAAATGAATAATTTTGCAAAAAATATACCATATCCAATTACTAATTAATTTTTATAAATATAATTATATGATTACTTTTTATTTTTATATAAAGTAAAATATTATTTAATTAATTATTATATTTTAAATATTTTGATTTATATTTTAAATATTTTTTAAAGTGTTTATCATTATTACCGGCTATCTGTGATGGAATAAATGCTGGAGCACCTACATCTCTCTCAGCATCTTCTCTAGTCATTGATCTAAGTAGAGAAGAAGTTTGTCCTACTGGTTGACTTAATGATGGAATTGCATTTGGTGAAAATGAACTTCCTGGTTGTATAAATGATGGCATATAATTGGCTGGTTGAACAGATGGTTTTGATTGAGATGAAGAAGAAGTTTGTCCTACTGGTTGACTTAATGATGGAATTGCATTTGGTGAAAATGAACTTCCTGGTTGTATAAATGATGGCATATAATTGGTTGGTTGAACATATGCTGACGATGCAGTAGATGATGTAGATGCATCTTGAGATGATGGAGGTACTTGAGAGGGAATTGCATTTGGTGAAAATAAACTTCCTGGCTGTATAAATGATGGCATATAATTGGTTTGTGGAACATATGCTGACGATGCAGTAGATGATGTAGATACATCTTTTGATGATGGAGGTACTTGAGAGGGAACTGCTGAAGGGCCTCCATATCCAGGTCCAACTGAAGAGGCAATTGATGGCGGAGGTACTTGAGATGCTAGTGAAGATACATTTGATGATTGAGAAGAGTCCAGTGATGATTGAGATGCTAGTGAAGATGCAAGTGAAGATACATTTGATGATTGAGAAGAGTCCAGTGATGATTGAGATGCTAGTGAAGATACATTTGATGATTGAGAAGTGTCCAGTGATGATTGAGATGATGCAAGTGAAGATACATTTGATGATTGAGATGATGCGAGTGAAGATGCAAGTGAAGATACATTTGATGATTGAGAAGAGACAAAAGATGGTAGATGTGATGATGGATTTAAAGGAAGACCAGGAACAGATGGAGGTACAGATGGAGGTACAGATGTATTCATTAGATTATCTAATGCATTATTAAGATGTTCATGAGTATCGTATTTTTTTTTTAATAATAAAAATTTAATAATAAGATTGACTAATATTCTATTTTTTAAAAAATAATTTATATTTGGTATTTGATAATAATCAAAAAGATTTTTTAAATTATCATTTGCTATTAAAGCATCTGTTTTCATTTTAATATTTTTATATTTTTTATTAATTACATTTAATTCTTCATCAGATATATCTCTTTTTAATTTATTTATACTTTCTTGAAGTTTATTATTAAGGATAATATATGTATTATCATTTCCAAATGGTTCATTAATATTTCTTAATAAATTAATTAAACTTTCCATATTTGTATATATATATAAATATATATATAAATAATATTTTCAATAAATATTTTTATAAATTGAGAACTGATTTTTTTATTAAAAAAAATAACTTATACAATAATTAATTATTTGCGTAAATTTTATTAGTTAATATGTCAATAATATTAATTACAAATGCTTCTAAATGTATAATATCTCTTCTTTTTTTAGATAATCTATATTCAAACTCAGAGGCACTATTAATAATATCATTAATTTTATTTTTAGAAATATCTTTATTAAAATATAAAATATTTTTTAACATATCTTTAATAATAATATTTAATGATATATTAGTAACATACATTTTATAAATATATTCTCTTATTTTTGGAATATTAATTGAAAAATTACTATCAATTAATTTATTATTTTTAATATTAATTATTTCATTTGTTAAAGTATTTATTCCCTGTTCATAAGAATTATATATTTTTTTATTATATCTATAAAGATCTAATTTCCATAAAATACTTTTTAAATTTCCATTACTTTTATTTAAAATCATATCAATTAAATGTGGTTTTATTTTTATATTTTCTAATACACAAATATTATACATCCATTTTATTAATTGATCCTCATCTTGTGTAGGAACATGTATACATAAACATCTACTCCTTAATGGTTCAATTACTTTTGATAATGAATAACACCACATAATAAATCTACATGTTTTAGAGTATTTTTCCATAGTTCTTCTTAAAGAAGTCTGTGCATAATATGATAAATTATCTAAATAGTTTATTTGAACGGCCTTAAATTTACGAGATTTTTCAAAGATACATAATGGATATTTTTTAGCATATTCCTTTACTATTTCCTGAATTAAATATCTATCAAAATTTGTATTATTTGGTTCAATAATTATATGATGATCACTTTGTTTAATTATTACTTCATTTTCATTATTACCACTACTCATAACCATATATTTTGAATCATCTAATTTATAAATACTTTCATCAAATATCATTTCTAAAAATATATTTATCATAGTTTTTTTCCCAGTTCCTGGATTTCCATAAAATATAATATGAGGTAAAGTTTCATCTTTACTTATTTTTTCTAGTCTTTTAAATATATCTTTATGAAAAAAACATTTTCTTGGATTTGAACTATAAATCCATAAATCTTCAGATCTTACATTTTTATAATCAATAAAATTATCAAAATCTTCCTCTATTACATCATTTTTATCTTTTGGTATAAATTTATCTACTAAAAAATTAAATTCTCCTGGTTTATTAACCATATTAATATTATATAATATCTTATTGTTAAATAATTAAATTTCATTTTTTTATATAAATTATAATTATTATAAATGAAGTTAAATTTAGGTATACATATGTCAGTTCCAATTGATATTATACCAACTGTAAAAATTGGTAATTCTCTTCAAATAATGTTTAATAAAAATAAATTAGATAAAAATGATATTAAAAATATTAAAAAAATATTAATTACAAAAAAAAAAAATAATTATAAATTTGTTTTTGTTCATTCTTCATATTTAATTAATATGGCTAGTGATTTTTTAACATTATCAAATAACGAATTATATAATCCTGGTTTAGAAATATTATTAAATGAAATTAATATTGCTGATAAATTAAAAATTAATGGAATTGTAGTTCATTTAGGAAAAAATGTAAAAGAAAAAACTGATCCAGATGTTGTTTATAATAATATGGTTAAATTTATATTGCAAATTTTTAAAAAAATTTCTCATAATAATAATATTAAAATATTATTAGAAACTCCAGCAGGGCAAAAAGGGGATTTATGTTATAATTTAGATCAATTTGTTAATTTTATTCTTATTTTTAAAAATACTAATTATTATAAAAATATTGGTATATGTATAGATACATGTCATATTTTTCAAGCGGGATATGATTTAAATGATGATACTGTTATAAAAAAAATTCATGAAATATTTGAACCAGTAAAAGATAAAATTATGTTAATACATCTTAATAATTCTTTTTATCCTTTTAATAGTCATATTGATAGACACGAACAATTAGATAAAGGACATATACAAATAAATAAATTAGTTAAATTTATTTATCCATATAAAGATACACCAATGATTTTAGAAACTTTACCACCGTATGAAAAACAAATTGAATTACTAAAATAAATTAATTTATATTTAGTATAAAATTTATTCCATTAACAGTTTCTTCAAATGTTTGAAATTGTTCATTATATATTTCATTATTAAAATTTAATAATAAATCAAAAGTATCATCAATCTTAATAATTTTACCAGTTAAACATTTTTTTAAAAATATATCCCAATTATTATTATTAAATTTTTTTATGTAATATTCATTATTATTTGTAGTATTAGAATTATGATTTAATTTAAATTTTTGTTTTACTAAATTATTAATTTTATTTTTAATATTTGTTTCATATTCCTTAATATTTAGCATATGATTATCAATTAATTTTCTTATGTTTTCTTCAAATTTAAGTGAAGATTGTAGTAATAGTAAATATTCTTCATAAAATGTATTTAGTTCAGTAACTAGATAATCTATATGATTGTCTAAATCATAATATTTAATATGATTTAAATTTGGTTTGATTAATGTAGAGGATAAATTATTTAATATACAAATACAAAATTCTAATTTAATTGTTAAATTTATTAAACTATCATCAATTGAATTATGATTGATGATATATTTTTTTGTTGGCATAATTTTATGCATTCCATATGGTACAAATAATATATAATAATAGTTTTTATCATGATAAAATGTCTCAAATTGAAATTTTTTTCTACCAACTATACCAGAATTTAATGAAATAAATATTGCATAACTTATCTTATTAAATTTCATATCAAATTTTAATTTATCAATTTCAGATTGATCTATTGTTTTATTATAATTTTTAACTTCTATAATCATTTTATTTTTATTTGACATTGTTAACTGAAAGTCACCACTATGTGGAATTTTTCCTGTATTTTCAATATTATAATCTTGAAATCTTTCTACTAATATATCATAAACAATACTTTCACCACTTTGTCCTTTATTTGATGAAAATTTATTTTCTGTAATATTATTCTGTTTTTGTACTTCATTATTTAATTGTGATAAATCATTTTTTATTAAACTTTTTATATATTGTTGATATCCATTTTCAAATATTTCCTCTATTAATATATTTATATAATCTGGATTTATTTTTTTTAATAATTTATACTTTTCAAAATTAATTATATAATTATATTCATTCATTAGATACCTTTTATATATTATAATATATAATCAATTTTTAATTAAATTTATTTAATCTGTATAGTAAATTAATAGTTTATAATCATTATTTTTTAATGTTATAACTGGATCTGGTAAAAATCCTAATTTTACATATAAATTATATGCAGGACTATTAATTCTTGATATTAATAATATAAATTTTATATTTGATTTTGTAATGTAATCTATACATATTAATAACATTCTTTTTCCTAATCCTGTTCCTCTATATTTTTTTATAATGTAGAAATAACTTAAATAATAAACATATCTACCGTCACCAAGTTCTTTAGTTGTACCTACTAAATAACCTACAATTTTACTATCATCATCTAGTAATAACCAAGCTATTAATGAACTTGATGATAATGTTGATTTTATATCTTCAATAGAAAATTGAATATCCGGCTGATTTTCTAATTCAATAAAATTTAAAAAAATAATCTTTGCTAATCTTTCTATATTTCGCAGTGTAGTAACACGTTCAATTTTCATTTAATATAAAATTGTATATATTTCTTTATATTAATAAATTATAATAAATAATTTATTATAAAAATTGAAAAATTATAATTATTGCTTCCTACCCATATTTAGGTATTTAAGAATACAATGAGCTCTGGAACAAAGACTATATTTGTTATTAGTTGCCACATGAACCGCATGGTTATTGCCTTGTTTGAAAGTTTAGTTTTGATGGGGGTAAAAGTTCCAGAAATAAATTTTGTTTTAGATAATTGCACTATTTTAAAAATAGAAAAAGTCGATGACAAAGTTATCATAACGATGAAATACCCTACTGTAAATTCAAATCCAGCTAGATTTAGAAGTCTTGAACAAATTAATGAGTTACAAATAGCATTTATAATGCCAGAATTTCCAGAAAACTTAATTATTTATTTGGTAAGACATGGCGAAGGATTTCATAATGTCACTGGTACTAGTATTGAAAAAATATATGATGCAGAATTAACTGCTAAAGGAAAAGAACAAATTTTACCTGCTTCAGATGAAATTCAAAAAGATATTAGATTATCAGGATATGAAAATTATAAAATATTTTTGGGCTGTACACATTTAAAAAGAACTTGGCAAACGATTTATAATTTATATGAAAAGTTTTCAGAAGAATTAAAAAGTAAAGTACATAATGAAATATTTATTGTACCAGGTTTACATGAAATGATAAGACAAATGAATACACCTCAACATTATGAATGTGGATCTCCTCAAAAACGCCTTGCATTAAATCCATTTTATCCAGAAGATGAATATCATAGATACAAAGGTGCAGTGACAAAATCAGATATAACAGATGAAGAATTAAAGAAAATTGTATTAGAAAATAAACCTAAAAATAATATTTTTGATGGAATTGTGGAGCGTACATATCAAGAAACGGGTAAAGAAGAAATTAATTTAAATTGGTTATTTTATGAAGAAACCCATATAACAAGAGGAATTACGTACGAACAATGTGCAGATGAAACAGTAATTAAAGCAATTTGTAATTTTAATGATTATTTACAAAGAAATAAATTTTTATAAAAAGTTTAATAAAATAAATTAATTAGTTTTAATACTAATATTTTTTTTTACAGAAACATTATTTTTTTTTATAGTTTTATTCTTAATTTTAGAATCTTTTAAGTTTTCTTTTTCAAAAGAAAGCAAGTATTTATCATAACTTTCTTCAAGTAATTCTAATTCATGTAGCCACAAATTTTCTACACTAGTATTTGTATAAGTATCAAGTTCTAGTTTTTTGTTGTTATAATCTTTTATCATATCTTCTATTTTTTCAAATGTAAGTGACCATAAAGGAAGATTAGTCAGATAGTCATACGATGTAGTATTATTAATATTAAAAGAAAGTTCTGGATAATTATTATCTTTTAATGTTTGTATAATTTCTTCTTTCTTTTTTCTTTCAATAACGATTTCTTTATCTAAAATTTGTTCAATAAACATTTTTCTATATTTAATTATATTTAATTCATTTAATAATATTTTAATAATATGGTTTTTTCTAGCATCATACATTTCTAATCTAATTTTAATAAAATCATCTAAAATTTGATTTGCATTTTTGTATTTAGTAATAATATTATTTTTATAAAGGTGCATATTAGAAGTTTTAACAGTAGTGCTTAATTTTAGTTTCTTTTCAATAGAATTACACTTTATTAATTGCTGTAAAGCATTATTTATAAAATAGATAGTAATATCAACATTTTGAACATTACTATTGTCATCATAATTATTTATAATAGTTCCTTCATCAATTAATTCTTCAAGATATTCTCTATAGGTTTCAGTCCACATTCCTACTGGGAGTTCTGATATTTTAATAGTGTTTTCATTAATTATTTTATAAGAACCACTAATTTGCCAAGTATCTTCATTTAATTTTGTTACTTGACCTGTAAATCCTCTATACCATGGATGTAATTCATTTAAAGTTACAGGTGCATCTTTATTAACTGATTTAGCTACTAAATATTTTTTTATATTTTCTACAATATCAATTGGATTATAAGATGGTATAAAAGTACTAAATCCAGTTCCTATACCTTCGGCACCATTTACAAGTACCATTGGAATAATTGGATAATATACTGTAGGTTCAATTTGTACACCATCCTCATAATTATAAACTAATACAGATTCATCATCTTGTTTATAAATATATTTAGTAACTTCATTAAGTTGAGTAAAAATGTATCTTGAACTAGAAGCATCTTTACCACCAAGTCTTCTTGTTCCAAAATTACCATTTGGATTTAATAAATTTAAATTATTAGAGCCTACAAAATTTTGGGCCATATTAATAATAGCACCTTGTAATGAAATTTCACCATGATGATATTCAGTGTGTTCTGCAATATAACCTGATAATTGTGCGACTTTAATTTCTTGATTATGTAATTTTCTTTTAAATGATCCATAAAGAATTTTTCTTTGAGAAGGTTTTAAACCATCACATATATCAGGTATCGATCGAATTATATCACTATTTGAAAAATGTATTAAATCTTTATTTATAAATTCATGAAATGTTATAAATTTATTATTGTTATCTAATACTAAATCACTCTTATATTGTTTCAACCATTCTTTTCTATCATTTGATCTTTGTTTAGCAAAGGCTAGTGTTAATGCTTGATAAGCTTTATCATTTTTATCAATAACTTGATCTGAATTCATTGAAGTAATTGAACCTTCATCCTCAAATTCTTCTTTATCATCTTTTGATGAAGTTGTTTCATTATCTTCATTTATATTATTAATTACATTATTTATTAATTTGGTATCATCCCATACATAAGTAATAATTTTTTTATCAAAATCTGTAAAACATTCTTTTGCTTCTTGTTCAGTTGAAGTTCCCAACCCTTTATAATATTTTACTTCATATTGTTTAACTTCATCTGATGTATTAACCCAATCTTTGTAATCACTTTGAGTATAAAATTCTTTAATACATTTCTTTTTATTATCAGATTTTTTAAATACTTTTATAATTGGCGTTGATAATGTTTGAATAAAACCATTTATTTTTAATAAACTAGGCCAAAAGAAGTGGAAAAAATTCATTAATAAACCCTTAATATGAGAACCATCTGCATCAGCATCTGTTAATATAACAATTCCACCATAACGAAGTTTTTTTGTATCTTTATAAATAGTATTTTGTTTAAGACCCATAATTTGTTTAATATTTTTAATTTCTTCATTTGCTAATAATTGTTTTGGTGTTGCATCTCTAACATTAAGTAATTTACCTCTTAATGGAAAAATACCATATTTATCTTTACCAATTTTATCCAATCCACTGATTGCAAATGATTTTGCTGAATCTCCTTCTGTTAAAATCAATCTACATTCTGGTGAATGTTTTGTACCAGCTAATCTAGCATCATTTAATTTAACTAGTTTTCTAAGAGAAATATTTTTTTTACCATCACTTTTTTCTAATTCAGCTAATTGTTTTATTTGTGCTAATTGAACTATTTCTTCATACAACCCTGTTTTACACAATTTAGCTATAAATTTATCATCTAATTCACATTTTATATTAAATGTAGATGCTTTGGTAGTAAGACTTTCTTTAGTTTGTGAACTAAATGAAGGATCTTCAACTACACAATTAATAAATACAGTAATATTATCTTTAATTTGAGAAGGTTTAACTTTTAAATTTTTATTTTTTTCTCTAATAACATTAGTAACTTTATCAACAATTTGATTTACAATATAATTAACATGAGTACCTCCTTCAAAAGTTGCAATTCTATTTACAAAAGATACATGTTGATATCCAGATGTTGTATCATAAACAACACCAACAGACCATCTATCATTTACATCAGCATAAACTAAATTAACATTATTATTTTCTTCATTATTTGGATAATGAAGTTTTATATAATCTTCAAACGATTTGATAGGAATTAATTCATCATTGTAATAAACTTTTACACTATTATCAGTGGTTCCAGCAATATCATAAACTCTTTTTTTTAAAAGTGATATCATATCTGGTGTAATATTTTTAATATTAAATCTTTCATAATCTGGTAAAAAAGTTATCTTAGTCATCGATTCTTTTGTACCTTTTGGTAATTGAGTTATTAAAGGTTGTTCTTTTTTATACATATTTTCTGAAAAACGTTGATAGTATTTTAAGTTACGAACAGTATCCCAAATTTCAACATCAAAGTATTGTGAAAAAATATTAGCTAATTTTGCTCCATAACCATTTTTCCCACCAACAACTTTTCCTTTTTGTTCATAATTTCCTGATGTTAATAATTTTCCAAAAATCATTTCAGGAACATACATTTTTTCATCTTTATGAATTTCTACAGGAATTGAAGATCCATTATTCATAACTTGAATTTCTCCACTTGATTGATCAATATTTACTTTAATTACATTACATTTTTTATCTCTAACTGTATTATCTGCAGCATTAACTAAAATTTCATCAAAAATTTTATATAAACCCATAATTATTACTTTATCTTTACAACAAAGTCTTTCTTCTTCATCATCATAAATATACATGGTTTTATTATCAGCCTCTTTTGAACCAATATAAGTATCCGAAAGTTTTAAAATATGTTCTTCTGGTGTCATACTTTTATACTGTTCTTCAATTGATATTGTAGAATTTTTATTACTAGATGTCTTTTTTATACTCATATTATATATGTTTTTTAATTATATACTATATAATTTTAAATCAATTTTTTTAAATAATATAAACAATATAATAAATAAATTATTAATATAATTAATGGCAGAGTTACTATCAACGTCAAAAGATAGGAATATAAAATTTATTAGTTCAAATGTTGGTGGAAATAATGATGATACACAAAATGAGTATAAAGATCAATTAAAATTAATAAATGATAATAAAAAGGATTTTAATAAAAATTTTAATAATACAGAACCAAGATTTGGTAATTCAGGTATAAGTGTAGATGATTTTTATTTTTCAAATCCAATAATTTATCCACAAGTTCCAGATTTATATTTTCAATATATACAACAAAAAAATTTAAAATCAATAAATACACAATTAATTACAAAAGTAGAAACATTCAATATAGATTCATTTTTTAGATTAAAAACAGATAATATTGTAATAGATTTTTATGAAACTCTAATTCCAGAACCATTTACATTTACTAATAATTCAAATTTATTTAGCATTTCAGTATCAGATGGTAGCAAATATAGAATAAATGATAATATAATATTACAAGGATTTACAAATTATACAATACCATATAGTAAATTAAATATATTTTTTGAAAATAAAAGTAATATAGTAAAATTAGATATAAAGGCTAATTTTGAATTTTTTATTCCTCTAGTTGATGTGTATATAAATATTAGTGGTGTAAATAATCTTAATAATTATTTTAAAAATATACCTCTATCATTAATAAATCAACAACAAAAAATAATATTAACTTCAGATAAATATTTAAGTTTTGCTTTACCAATAACTTTTTACACAGATAATACAACAGATAGTACTTTAATTTCATCATGTAAAATAGAATATTTAAACATAGGAAATTATCCAATAAATTTGATAAATGCTAATCTACCATATTCAAAGTATAATCTATTAAATTATCAAACGATATTTGACATAGTTGGTAATAATCTAATAATTAAATTACAAAATGATATTTCAATAAACAATTATATAGAATTAAATAATAGTGAATGGAAAAATAATAAATTTATAACTGGTAATTCATCAATACAAATTGGTAGAATACAAAATATAAATATAGGTTTTACAAAATCTTCTAATTTTATTTATTATTTACCGAAAATTATAAAAAATATTGTTTCTGTTAAAATGATTTCATCTGAAATTCCAAATACTTATGATAATATATTTTTAAATATAAATAGTACAAATAATAAATTTTATTGGAGTATTAATGTAGATAACAATATCGAACCATATAGTATTTCACTAGATTATGGTTATTATGATTTTAATAAATTAAAATATTATATTGAATTAAAAACCGGACAAGTTTTAAGAAATTTTATAAATAATTTTATTGATAATGGTATAGATAGTAATTTATATTTTCCTTATAATATTATTAAAGTAGATTTTAATGAGGATTTAGGTACGAGTACATTTAGTTCATTTACTAAATATATTTTACCAAAATGTTTAATCGCTTTAAGAAAAATTTCTGATTTAACATCATCCTATATAATAACAATCGAACAACAAATTCATAATTTTGGTATTGGTCAATTAATTTTTATAGAAAATTCTTTAGACTATCAAGTAATACCTGCAAGTTATATAAATACTATTAATGGTCATAAAATTATAAACATTATTAATAATAATCAATATCAAATTCAAATAGATTATGTAAATATAATTGAAAATGATACCAAAGTAATACCAAATGGTGGTTTTTCTACAACAATTTCTACTCAAAATTCTTTTAGATTGTTCTTTGATAAACCGGATACATTTGGTGAACTAATTGGATTTAGAAATGTTGGAAATTCTTTAGCTATAACTCCATATTCTACAATAGAAAATAATTATAATATTACTAATACACAATTATATATTTATGGTAATTTATCTAATGATGTATCCAATAATACTATTTTAAAAACAAATATACTTAGTACTTTTAGATATAAATATATTTTATTAACATGTAATGAATTAAATAATTGTATTAGTTCAAATAATATTAGTTATTTTTATAAAATAGAATTAGATAATAATAATAATAATAATAAAGAATTATTTTATAATTCATTTGTTGATAATCCTATTTATTTTTATCCTTGTTTAGATAAAATTGAAAATCTAGAATTTAAGTTTTTAGATCCATTTGGTAATGAAGTAAATTTTTATAATTTGGATAATTCTTTTACATTAGTTTTTACTTGTATTGAAAATTTTCCAGAAAATACTAATTTAAATCCAAATGTTGCTAGATCGTAAACTTTTATTTTATAATATTATATATTTTTAATAATAAAATTATTTTCCTTAAATCATTTAAATATCTTACTATTTCTTCATAATAATGATATGCAATATTTTCTGAAATAAAACTATAAAATTTTAATATATTATCTATTTCTTTATCATCATCATCATTTCTGTTTTGTATAATAGAAATATATAAATCTTGTTTTATTAAATTTTTAAGATCATCTTCATTTTTATATTCTTTATCTGGATTTTTTAAATTTAGTTTATCATAAATTTTATTATTTATAAAATCTTTTATATTTTTTAAAATTTCTTTTTTATTATTATCATACATTTCTTTTGTATATATATTATCATCATTAACATATTTATCAGTAAAATATTTAATAATATAATTATAAATTTCACATGAAATAGTATTAACTAAATTTATTTTAATTATATTTAAAATTGTATAATTTACATAATTAATTTCAAAATCTTCATATTTTTCTAAATCATTATAATCTTCAAATATTGTATTAATAAAATTTGCAAAATAATTTTCATAATTTAAAAATTCATTGCTATTTAAAGTATCTAATTTTATATTTATTAATTTGTAATTAAAATTACACATATATATATTATCATCTTTATCTTTTGTTAATGTGTAAATTAAATTTAGTATTTTAAAATAATCTTCACATAATTCTTTTGATAATCTAGAAAACTTGTCAAAATTTAATTTTAAATTTTCTATTAATTTATAATTACTTATTGTTGTAAATAAATTACAACATTTAGTATCAACATCTCTAATTCTATTTAAAACTATATTAATATTTTGATTTTCTATTTCTTTTTTACTTATTTCTGCATTTATATTTTTTATTTTTTCATTTATTTCAGTATCATTAATTATATTTTGTTTTTTATTTTTTACTGCTAATAAATTTTGAAATTCTACTATTGATTTTTTTAAATCACAAATTTCACAATTATTTTGATTATACATTTGTGAGATTTTATCATTTATTTTATCAGCTATAAACATATTTTTTAATAATATTTTACTATTGGAATAAGATGTTAAATTATTCATAATTAAATCTTCAATTAAATTATTTTTTGTATTTTGTTTTAAAATAATATTTTTTAATTCTGTGATAGTAGATAAAGTTATATTATTTTTAAATTCATATAAACATAACCACATAAAATCATTAAATTGATTAATGCAATTATATAATATAACTTGTATATATTTTGGCTGATTATTTATTTCAATATTTGTAAATCCTTGTGTTTTAATTTCATTTTCTAAAATAAAAGCATAATTATCTAATCTATTAATAATTTCATTTTTTGAATAATCTTTTGACATAATATTTATCAAATTAATTAAATATTCTTTTGCATCTTGATTTGCATTATTTTTATATGTTACAGCATCTTTATCAATTAATAAGAGTTTTTCAATTGCATAATAATTAAATTGATCAATTAGTCGATGAATTATTGTATTTCCATTTTTATCTTCTATTCTTAGATTAAAATGAAATTTTTTAATAATATCTACATTGTTTGTATTAATACATACGTTTTGTATTAATTTATTTGAAATTGTTTTATCATCAATAAAATTAATATTTTGATAATCTCCTAATATAAAAGCTCCAACATTACTATTACTTAAATTTTTAATTCTTGTTAAAATATCTTCATTAAAACTCTCATTAATAAATAAATCATAATCATTTATTGAAAATTTTTTAAATAATTCATCACCTAATAATATTTTTGATATTTTTATTGAATTTAAAGTAAATTGATGATCTATTATAACATTCATTAAATTATTAAGATGTGTTATAATAATATTATCACCGATTTTATCATTATCATCAATTATTTTAATTAGATTTTTTATTATTTTTTTATTTTCTTTATTTTCTTTACTAACTAATTTTTTTTTTGACCCAGTTAAATCTAAAAATTTATTTAATACATTTGATAAAATACTTTTTTTATTACATTCTTTTATTAATTCTATTGAAATTTTATACATAATTATATACAGTAATTCTTTGTAATTAAATATAGAGACAATTGGTATTTCTTCAATATTATCTAAATCATTAAATCCTGTCAAATAATAAGAACTTTTTCTTGTAGTTTTATCAATTGTAGCAGCAAATTTTTCTTCATATAATTTGTTTTCAGGAAATATTTGTACTCCTGTATTATATATATATCTATCTATTTCAGCATCATCAGTATAAAACCCTGTATAAAATTTATCATCAAAAGCTAGACTATCTTTATTTTCTTTTTTTAATACTATTGTGTTATTATCAGAAACATCAATTCTTAATTTTTTGTATTTAATTTTTTTATTTTGATTTCCAGTATTATCTAAATTATATATTTTATTATAATTAAACGTATCACAATACAAATATAATTCTTTAATTTTTTCTAAAATAATATTTTCATTTTCACCAATATAATTTCGAATATAATTATCTATATTATCTGGAAATAATTTAGGATCTAAAATATTAAATTGATTATATATCATTTGATTTTTCATAACTTGATTGCCTGAATTATCATAATAATATTTTTTAAATTCTTCAAAATATTTTATTGAATATAATTCATTTATAAGAACTATTATTTTATTATATTTTATAATCAAATCCTTTAAATTTGAATATATACCATTAATATCTCTTTTTAAATTTGTAACATCATAATCTTCTAATAAATTTTCCATTTGATCTATATAAAATTTTAATAATCTAAGTCTTTCATCATATTCTTCCATATAATCTTTTTGTTCAAGTGTTGTTTTATTTTTTATAATAAAAATTTGTTTTATCTCACTAAAAGTTTGTTTTAATTTTTCAATATCTTTATCTTGTTCGATTTTATTAAGATTTTTATATATTAGTGTTAAATTATTTATAATACAAATAATTAATTCATATTTGTTATAAATATCTAAAATATTATTATAACTAATATCATTAATATCTAAGTCAATATCTAATGCTTCAATAGTAAATATTTTATACAAAAGTTTAAAAATAAAATATATATTATTATATTTGTAATCAGCCATTCCCGTAAAGCTTATAGGATTCTTAACATGAAGAGCATTAAATGCATCATAGGTTTCTATTGTGTTAAAATTATCATCATCGGTTAATATAAATTTCTCATCAACATTTCTGTCCAATGTTCTTTTTAATTTAATATTAATATTAACATCCAATCCTTGTGAATTAATACTATTTAAATTATCTGTTTGTTCTTTAATTAGATAATTATAAAAATCAATTCTAGGAAGATTAATAAAAAAAAACTTTCTCTTACATTCCTCAATTTTTTTATCTAGATAATCTGTTATTTTATTTATTTTATTTGGATTAAGTTGTGGTATTCCATGTATACTAGGATTAGTTAGAATAAGATAAATATCATGATTAATTATATTTTTATTACTAATATATTGTAAAAGAAATAAAGATAAAGTAATACAATTGATAGATTTATTAAATAGACCTTTATTATTTGCATCACCTTCATCATTATTTTCTGGAAATATTTTATCTTGTATATTTTTTATATTTTCTTTTAATTCATTATATTCTTTCATAATTTTTTCTTTATTTTTATCAATTAATTTATTATCAATCTCTTTATTAAATTCTTTTTCATCGTAAATATTTTTATCTGATAATTTGTAATTATCATAAATTGTATAAAAATCATCTTTAAATTCATTAACTAATTTATTAATATCTTTTTTAATATTAATACTACTAATATTTATATGTAATTTATCAATATTTTCATTAACTTTTTTAACTTTGGTATTAACATCATTTATTTTAAAATATGGTATTAAATCAATTAATTTAACAATTATATCATTATATTTTTTAATATTAGAATTATTTTTAATAAAATTTAATATTTCAGTTAATAATAAATACATAATTATTGATGAATTATTTTTTTTTTTGGATGTAATCAATAATTTTTTATTATTAAATAAATCACTATTTTTACATTCTTTAACAAAATTATCAATATAATAATGAACTGGTGCATTACCATAATTATCAACAGGATCTTTGATTGCTTTATGGTTTAACAATAATTCAATAATAGAATTATAACCTTTTTGACAAGCAACATGTAATGGTACTTGGTTATAATTATCTACAGAATTAATTGAAACATTTAAATGAATTAATCTTTCTATTATTTGTTTTTTTTCTAATTCATTTAGTCCATCATTATTTAAAATTGCATGAATTAAAGTTTTACCATCTTCTGTTTTATTACTAAATATATAATTTTTACTAAAATAATCATTAATTTCATTATATGGTAATGTAACAAAGTCGGCATACATTTTATTTATATTATCGTAATCAATTATATCATCTATACGATAACTTTTTACTTCCCAAGGTTTAGGTTTAAAGGGATTATATTTTTTCAAAGGATTATATTTATCCATTAATATATTTAAAATAAGATAATATTTTAAATTTATAATAAAAAACATTTTAATTATTAGAATTATTAAATGGTGAATATGATAATCTATAATCTTCAAAAACAGGACATTTAAAACTATCAGGTAAATTATTTGTTTGAAATAAAAGATTTGCTTTTTCTTTTTCTTGTGCAAAATCTCTAGGATCCATTCTTAATGGATAGGTGTGTACACAAGCATTATTAAAACAACTATTATTTTTTTTAAGTGTTTCCCATTCTAAATTCATCATTTTTTCACCATTTAATTGTAAAAATAATCTATAATCATCATCTCTAACTATACCATTAGCATATTTTATATATTCATTTATACAAGTATCTGTTCTGTAATTTGTTGTGAAACGTGCATCATCCATTTTAGGAGGACAGTTTTGATAAAAGTTATCCATTATTATATATATATTATTTATATAAAAAATATATTTAAAAATAATTATTTTAATTCTATAACCTTATTATTCATAATTTTATTCATAGCCTCTGGAATTAACATGATTGGTGGATCATTTATTTCAATATTTTCTATATTATCATCATTATCTTCTTCAGAAATATTTTCTGAATATAATTTATTTTTATTTAAATTCAATAGATCTGTAAAACTATTATTTCTTGATATAGCATTAGAAGTATCATCTAAAATTTTTTTTATATCTTTAGATTTTGGAGAATTATTATCTAAATTTGTTTTAAAATAATTATTACTAATTTCTAATACTAAACTATTTTTACTCTGTGAAGAACTTTTTTCAACACTTTTAATAGAAGATGTACTACTTAAATCTTTTTCATTAGATTTATTTTCAACAGAAGAACTTGATGATTTTTTAGGGCTCATATAAAATAAATCTTTAACATCATTATTTTTTTCTTTTAATTTTACAAAACAATTATTTTTATTTATTTCTTTTTGGGGAGAATAATCTAAATTTTCTATAGAATTATAAATACAATTTTTATCAGCATTTTCTATATCATCTAATTCTTCTTCATATTGATTAATTTGATGTAATATATTTTGATTATTCATTTTATTAATTTCATTATATTTATTAAGTTTATTCTGAACAGAATAAATATCATTTATTTTTTTTCCAAATGTATTTAATTTATTTTCTAAATTTTCCTCAAATGATTGAATTTTTTCATTTAAATCATCAAATTGTTCTTCCATATTTTCAATAATATATCCTTTAGCATTATCTATTATAAAAGTTGTATGTGAATACATTTTAATTAATAAATATATACAAATTCCTAATAATATAATTAAAATAATATTTTTTAACTCCAGCATTATATTATAAAATTTGAAAAAAACATATAAAAATAAACTTACTATATTAATTAATAATATGTTTTTGGAAAATGTTTTTATTCATTTTAATAAAAAATTAGAAATAAATACTATATACTCTTATAAAATTATTATGAAAAAATTTATTAATATTTATATTAAAAAAAATGATAATAATTATTCTGATAAAAAATTATTAATAAATGATGCTATATTATATTCAAAATATTATCTATACTATAAAATATTTAATTGTGTATATGATGATAACATTATGAACATTATTTATGATATAGAATTAGTATAATATATTAAAATATTTTTATTTTTTTTAATATCCATCTGGATTATTTAATATATTTTTTACATAATCAATATTTATACCCATATCACCTGTAAATCTTCTACTCTTATCAAAATCATCTAAAGAAGCAAATTGCATATAATCTTTACCATCACTCATCATTATTGGACAGGTTGTACAACTTTTATTAGTTACGCATACTGGAGGATGAGGAGGTATAGGATACCAATTTGAAGGTGAAACAAATGTATATTCTGGATTAATCATACCTTTATTTAATGGTCCAACATAATTAAAATCTCCATATTTTAATTCATCTTTTGCTGCTTCAAATCTTGATGGAGCATTTGTAGATCTTGTTAGGATATCACCATAATATTTTCCTCCAGCAGATAAATATTTATCAACTACCTTTCTATTTCCTTCTGACATTCTAAATAAATTTGTCTCCATAGATTTTCTACGTTCTTCATCTTGTATACCATCTTGTTGATAATGAACTGAATTAACATCATATGTATCTCCACCTTTTGGTTGATTAACTATATCTTCAAATCTTTTTGAACTAGTTTCTGATTTAACTGATAATTTTTCAGATGCAGATTTAGTTGCTGGTGCCATAGTTGCTGTAGACATAGTTGGTGCCATAGTTGTTGTAGACATAGTTGGTGCCATAGTTGTTGTAGACATAGTTGGTGCCATGGTAATTGGAACAGGTGTAGTTTCAGGTAAAGACATAGATGGTGTCATAGTCGTTTCCGTAATAACTGGAACTGGTGTTGTTTCATTTGAAGACATAGATGGTGTCATAGTAGTTTCCATAATAATTGGAACTGGTGTTGTTTCATTTGAAGACATAGATGGTGACATAGTAGTTTCCATAATAATTGGAACTGGTGTTGTTTCATTTGATGACATAGTAATTGGAATAGGTGTAGTTTCGGTTGATGTCATAGGTGAGGGTGACATTGTAGTCGTTATAAGTGAAGGTGTCATTGTAGTAGATATCAAATTATTATCTTCAGAAGTAATTTGATTATTTAGAAGTTTATTATTTTGTTCACTTTGATTATTTATAAATTGATCAAATTCCTGATTAACAATTTTATCACTATCTAAATTAGTAAAATATTCTAAATTATTTATTTTAGGTGTTCTATAACATTTATATTCATAACCATCATCATTACTATCAATTGATGTAAAATTTTCATTTTCATTTGGTTTAATTAAAATAGATTTTTGTTCATTTTCTGGGAGAACAATTAATTTTTTTTGATCTATATCATTCTTAATTTGTGCAGTAGGAGTTAATACACATTCATTACATGAAATAGGATCAGTTGATGAATTATTTATAAATATAATATTTTCTATAATTAAAATTGAAACTGCAATTATACAAGAAAGTAATATAGATTCAGCCCAATTTAAATTTATAACAAATTTGAGTAGTATTAAAATAATAAATAAAATTGCAAATACTTTTAAATAATAGCTTAAATTATTAAAATTTTCTAATTGATTCATAAATATATCTATATATAATATGAATAAATAAAATTTATTTATTCAAAAAGAATAAAATTATATTTTAACATTTTCAAAAAGCATTTGAATTAACCTTATTGAAGTAATAAAAGCTATTATTAGAAGAACTAGTATAAAAGCTTTATGCTCTCTACCAAATGTTGTATAACTACCATTTCTTTCAAGATCACCAAATATATCATAAGCTATAACTGCTAAAAGAGCATTATTAATGGATAAATTAATAATTTCATCTAAATTCGTTTTTGTAGTTGAGAAAATATTTGATATAAGATTTACAATAATTTGTATAAAAAAAACAAAACCAAATATATATATTTTATTAAAGATTAAGTTATCATTTGTATCAAAATTTTTTAAAACATATATTAGAAATAAGAATAATGATATTCCAATTATTAATAATCTAGTTAATAGTAACATTATAATATAATATTATATTATAAAAAAGTTAATTATAAATTTATTTATTCTATTATATAAAAAAAAGTTAATCATTAATTTTTATTATTAATTTTATTAATTAATGTTATATTATATAAAATAATTATTAATAAAATTACAATAATTATAAATGATATTATGAATAATATGTAGTGAATAAAAATTCTATTATATACTTCACAATAAATTGGATAAATTAAATTATTCATTTCTTGTTTTACTTCTTCTTTAGCCAATTCATTTTTTATTTTTTCTATTATTTTACTTGTTAAATTTTTTATAGAAGACATTATTAATAATATTATATTTTTATATATTTATTTATAAAATAAAACTTAATCACTTTCAGTTTCAACTACTTTTTTTGATTTTTTAGATTTTGTTTCTTTTTCACTCTTGCTTACTTTTTTATCATCTTTTTTACTTTCTTTTTTATTATTATCTGATTCATATTGTTCTCTTTTTGACTTCATATGTTCTTCTATATTTTTTTCAAGTTTATTAAGATCAGGCATCTTTTTAAGACTATCTAATAATTCAGATTTACTCATTTTTTGAATTATCATAATTTTATCTAATCCATTTAATTGAGGGTTCTTTTCTGTGACTTGTCTATAAAGATAAGCCTTAATTAATTTTGCATTTTTTTCAGAAGCTTCAATTGGTTTATTTTGAAATAAAATTTCACCTTTGTTAAGCATTCCTAATATTGTATTTATAACTTCATTATGTATTTCATTTTTTCTAGAATTTATTAATCTTGATAATTCATTATCATTATTATTTGAATCATTTGATTCCATATCATCAACGTTAGATTTTTTATTCATTTGTGATTTATTTTTTTTTAAATTTTCTTCATCATCAACTTCTTCTTCTAATTCTTCAGTATCTTCCATTTCATCTTCAACTTCATCATCAATAATATCAACGTCTTCATCATCATCTATATCACCATTTTCAATATCAGAATGTAATTTTAGTTTTCTAAAACCAACAATTTTACTTAATTTTTTTTGTCCACCTTTCATATCATTTTCATTTTGAATATTTCCTATAACCCTCATTAATTCATCTGTATCAATATCTTTTTTATCATTATTTTGATCAGAGTGTAATTCATTTTCAAATGATTTTGATTTATTAGTAGAATTCATTTTATTTTTAATTGATTTTTTTAATTTTTTAATATCTTGATCTGTATCAGTTTCTAACATATAGTTTTTTCTATCAGAATTATCACTAGTATTAGAATCTACCATTTTACTAGATATTGAGGGCATAAAAGAACTTGTTGCATCAGAACTATCACTTGTTTTAGAACCTAACATATTACCAGTTATTGATGGCGCAAAAGAACTTGTTGCATCAGAACTATCACTTGTTTTAGAATCTAATATATTATCATGTCTTGAAGGCATAAAAGAACTTGTTGCATCAGAACTATCACTTGTTTTAGAATCTAA
>VFQS010001275.1_pt1 | contig 23603 bp, 18 predicted proteins | sample 3512361 | NCBI WGS metagenome assembly VFQS01 (sample SAMN10412375, study PRJNA504923) | tailings metagenome | isolation source: Relicate 1 Philex TSF3 active mining | place: Philippines
CTTACCAAGTTACTTCGGCGCTCAAGCATATCAAATGGGGCAAAGAAGTTGCAGTCATCACGGATGCTCGCTTCTCGGGCGTCAGCACCGGAGCATGCATCGGCCATGTCGGACCCGAGGCGCTCGCCGGTGGTCCAATTGGCAAAGTGCATGACAACGATATGATCGAAATTATCATCGATCGCAACACGTTGCATGGCAGTGTCAATCTGGTAGGTGAGCGCGGGCAAATCCACGATGCCGCACACGGCACGCAGATCCTCGCATCACGCGCCTTACGCGACGACCTCGCCCCACACCCACTGCTGCCTGCAGATACCCGGTTGTGGGCGGCACTCCAACAGGCGAGCGGCGGCACGTGGGGCGGATGTGTCTATGATGTGGATGCCATTATTGCCAAACTCACTCAGTAACACGCATGGTGTTCATTGCGAGGCACTACCGCTTGGATTTACGATAGCCAGCAGCTAGTGCCTCGTTTTCATTGTCAAAACACACCACAGAGTCGTTGCGTGTCACCGCATAATAGGCACCATCTGGTAGGTGATAAATCATCGTATCGCCATTCCCTTTGATTTGTTGTGGCAGACACGGGAAAGACGCCAACATCGCACTATCAGGCGTTGGTGTGCCCCCTGGAGGTGTAGCGGTGGACGTGATAGGCAGGATGGTAGCGGTGACCACGACCACCAGCGGCTCGACTTTTCGGAGTGGAGTCAGCGCTCGCGGTGTCTCGATGACCAAAGGCGGTGCCTCGAATGACGTAGTGGGCATCCACCAATTCATTCCCATCCATGCAAGGACAATGCCCCCACACAGGATGACTCCAACAAACAACCATGCAGACCGTGCCATCACCGCCTGCCACCGCGATGGAGGCGCATAGTAGCGAGCACCGATTTCGTCGCGCAAGAGCATCATTGCAGCGAGGTTGGGAGCTTGAATGACCTGCAACAAACGCACAATGGTGTCGGCCAAACGCACCACATCATAAGGGGTAATTTTGCCGTGGTGAGCCCATCGATTGCGAATACTGCGCACTTCGAGCACCAACGAGCGATCAGCGAGTGTCATGGTGCGAGCAAAACAAGCCTCCCAATGCGCAGTCATCAAGCGCACCAATGCCGTGGCATCAAACGCCATCACATCATTGTGGATTTGCATACGCAAATTAGGCGTACGTGCGACTACCCGCCGCCATTCATCTGCATATGTGCGCTGCAATGCAGCAATCACATATGGCTCGAAACCAATGCGAAACCCCTGCAACAACTGATCAACATACGCACGAACTGCCCCATCGTCTGACATACGCCACCGGAACTCTAGTATATATTCCTAGTCCATTGTGCGTATTGTACACCGAAGCTCAGTCATTTACTCATGTACTTGAAGGAAATATGCGCCGATGAAACGATGGCAGACACTGCGCAAGTGCTGCTTGTGAAGCATGCCCACCCGGGAACACCAAATCAATGGCCGCAAAACTACGCGAGCACTCACTACTCAGCAACGCAGATAGCGTGTCATGAAATAACCCAACATTTACTCCTGCGCGAGCAATCCCCCAACCACCCATCACCACGACATTGACCTGGGCCTGCGCCCACAGACACCAAGCCCGCTCGAGACGGCGATACAACACGAGCGGTAATTCGGCCAATGATGCAGATGGCAACAAACTGACCTGTGGTGGCACCACACTCACAATATCAGCGTGCCACGGTTGATCGAGCAAATCACCGACGTGCGTACGAATAAACGGGACCCGGGGGGTATAGACTACAGTATGATCGTACAGTGGCGCCGTGCGCAACAGGTGATGCTGGGCAAATACACTAATCTGGTCACCTGCAGCCAACATCGATGAACGCAGTAAACTCGTCGCTTGCGTGTGTGCCCCATCCTCGTATGCACCTAGGTCGTTCTGGACGTCTACATGATGCAAGATGCCCACTTTGAAGCCCCGTAAGGCCCACGCTCGCGCCACATCAATGACGGACTGCTGATGCACAAACGTCATGGTTTGTGCATAGCGTGGTGCCGGCGGTACGAGTGTTTGATGTGCGGTGATGGTTTTTTGGTGAGTGCGAATATGTGCCAAATCTGTAGCAAGTGATACATCCTCGCCACGACTGTTGGTATATACACCAGCGCGTACAATCCGCTGAGTCGCTTGAGCAAGCCGGCGCCGGCTTTGTGTATCAAGGTAATAATCTTCTAAGGACAATGGTGCGACGTTTAATTGAATATGTGCGTAGTTCACAGTGCAACTTTCGTGTTACGCTCAACGTAAAAATTACTCTGGATGCTTGGACTCACTAGTAGTATATCGCGGGGTATATTCCACATTTGTGGTCATTTGAAAGGCACACTGTATGCAGTCAGGTTCAATTTTTTATCACCCAGACACCATTGCGACGCAGTATCGTTTTGACACGACCCGCAAAGGAGATGAAATTGCACGCCAACTCACACAACGAGGATGGCACGTAACGACCCCACCGCTCGTGGATGCTACGCTGATTGAGCGCTATCACGATCTGGAGTACGTCGAGGCGATTAGCACTGGCAGTCCTGTAGACCTTGCCGAATCACAGGGATTTATTTGGGACACGGGTATGTGGGATTCAGTCGTGGCGCAGGTCAGTAGCATGGTAGCAGCATGTACGGTAGCGCATCAAGGTGGGCGAGCGTTTGCGTTGAGTGCGGGGTTCCACCATGCGCGTGCCGATCATGGGGCTGGATTTTGCACATTCAATGGAGTAGCCATTGGGTGCGGCGAACTTCTCGCCCAAGGCCATCATGTCATCATCCTCGATGTGGATGCCCATCATGGCGGTGGCACATATTCATTGGTACATGATTGGCCACAGGTCATGCATGTTGACCTCAGCACCAACTACTACGACAGTTATCGATGTGCACAGCAGCATCGCCAGGTTTATGTGGACGACGCCGGTGAGTACCTGCCACAGCTCACCCAGTTACTCGAATTCATGACACAGCATGTGACCGCACAGACAGTACTTGTCTACAATGCGGGCATCGACATCCACGAACACAGCGCAATAGGCGGCATCAACGGCATTACCACCGCACACATCATCGAACGCGAACGCCTCGTAGCCGAGTGGGCTACGAGGCACGGGATTGGCGTGGCGGCATGCCTCGCTGGTGGGTATCATGGCGAACGCTGGAGCGAACAAGCGTTGTATGACACGCATATTGCCAGCATTTCAGCTCTCCTAACCGTCACTGCATGACGATTATTCGAGGGCCTGATTGAGTCGCATACCACTGAGCAGTTGGATAAAGGGGCGAATGTAGGTCTGATGCGGTGACACATCGGGGATTGCAAAATTCACCACAGCCAACGACGGCATTGCCAGGCTATCAAGTGTTTGTCGAATAATCTGCGCCGTCAGTTGGCTTTGCATGGGTTGCCACATGCCGATTACCAGCACATTAACATCAAGTCGCGCAGCGACTTGGATGAGGTTGACCATCCATGTTGCCATATCACCCTCCCAGTTTGCCATGGCAAATGGATTGGCTGGCGTGGCGAGTGTTTCGGTTGTAATCACGTCGGCGAGCCATGGTGTCGTCAGCAAATCGCCGTCGTGATTCCGAAATATCGGTAACCGTTGAGTGGTAATCAGGTAATGCTGATAGTGGGTCGCCCGTGTGGATGGGTACAGTTGCTGCAGACACTCGCGGATCCCTGAGCCGCGGTACAGTGCCCCGAGTTCGGAGTCACCAAATTCATAGCCTAGTGCATGGCAGTGCAAGGGCAACGGATTGACGAGTGCCACGCGATAGCCACGCTGATGCCAGGCTTGCCCCACATTGAGCAATGTCTGATTCGAGACACGCACCTCTGTCTGGGTATACACAAAACGATGCTTGGCGCGCAACGATGCACCATCGACATACGTCCGCTGTTGCGCCTGAAGCTGCAGGTGTTCGATGGGGACACGCGTATGTGTGCCATTGATATACCAACCACGTTGAACAATATCACGGGTGGCGCCGTCAAGTTGACGTGCTACACGAATCGGCATATTCAACATATCATGGGTAATTGCGGGGAGGGGGAGTTCGGGTACACGAAGCATGACAGACCTCTTGCGTGCATCGAGTGCGCTATTGTGATGCATACAACCTTCATAGCGCATTTATACACGCTAGCTTCAATGATGTTTTCGTCAAAAACAACGAAAATCCTAAAAAATCAGTTGTTTCATACGATGTACTCTCACACATTTACTACTTTTCAGTATCTGGTAATCGAGGTCTTCGGATATTTTTTAAATATCTGGTATACAAATCCTGATGTATGATGATTCGCTGTAGGCATATATCGTCTGCTGTAGTACAATGAAAAAAGATTGATCATCTACTGAGAAACATATGATACATCCATTCAGGTACGATCATCCGCAAGATGTATTTCATGCTGACGTACTACAGAAAATCACCACACAAGCACGGATTCTGGTCATCACTGCCAACCGCCAGCATGCTGATTGGTTGCGCAGACAACTCCGCCAGCATCAGCACAGCACACTGCAAGTCGTCACGCTCCAAGCGTATTTGTTACGTACGGCACTCCAACATACCCCACGACGGGTATTAAGTGCGGCGACACGCAGTCTGATCGTTGCACAGGCGTGGCAATCCGTCTCGGGGCCGCTGTATCAGCGCTATCATGGGCATCGCGGTGCACTCCAAGAGATTAGCAATGTGATGAGTTGGATATCACAGCGGCGCACCCAATGGCGCCGACCAGACAACGCTTTGACGTTCCAGCATGAACTAGGGCGTGTGTATGCGGCGTATTGTGATCTGCTTGATCAATACCAATTCGTGGGATACGACGATGTCGCACTTCATGTACTCGACCATGTGGCCCCCTCACAGAGTTATGATGCCGTATACATCTACGAGCTACAGCATGCACAGCCCGCACAATTGCGGGCCATCCAGCATGTACTTGCGAGCACACCACATGTTGAGGTTGCAGCCTGGGCACCCACAGCCCCTTTTGCCAGTGAACTTGCAGATGTGGTGACCTGGATGGAGCAATTCGGCCAAATTGCCACGCTGCCGAGTACGGCACCACAGCCACAGCGACACCTTGTACAGCGTCTACAGGGGCAATCCGCACCACATAGCACAGTAACGCTCATTGCAAACGATGTCACTGCACATCCCAAACACATCGGATGTATGACCAGCCTTGACGAATGCCACACGGTAGCACAGATTGCCATTGCGCGATTACAAGCACAACGACAGGTTGACATCATCTGTGCTGATGAAGCTCAAGTGGTGCCCTTACGTACGATTTTCGCGCAATACGGTATAGACTTACCCATGATTGCGCCACCTACGCACCAAAATCCCCTAATTCAACTTGTGCGTCAGGTGTTGCGCTGGTCAAACACCACTGACGATGGCACAGGTACGGCACGATCGGAGGTACTGTGTGCGATTGCGCAACTGCCGTTTATTGGGATGGCACAGCACACGGCGCGTGTCATCGGTGACAACCCACAGCATCCCACTGCCCAACGCATCCAAGCCTGGATCGAACGATTTTATGCGGCTGAGACATTGCCGCAGGCCATCAAACAAATACTCGATGACAGTGGGGCACTACAGTGGTGCTGGCAACACGCACAAATCCCAGTGGACGTGCGCGATCACTGGTTCCGCGATCTGCGCAAATGGATGTACCAAATCAACGAACTCATCAACGTCATGCAGCTGACGGCACCGATTACCACCCAAGATTGGTCCCAGGTACTCGCGCTCGAAGTATTACCCACACAACTCCATCATTTGCAACAAAGTACGTTGCCACTCCGCATTCACGGGCGGCAAGGGCAGCCGGCTGCTGATGATGTGGTCATCATCATGGGGCTATCAGAGCACACAGGGCCGTACCCCATGCGTGAACTACAACTCATCGATGACGCTACGTTGCAGTCGCTGTGGCAGACTGCGGTGTCACTGCCACAATGGCAACACCGCCCGGCATGGCGCGAACGCGAGGCACGCACCATGGCACGTATGTTGGGGACCCATGCCCAAGAGGTCATCCTCAGCTTTGCCTACTTTGACACCTCGGGCAAGGCACAACTCCCCTCAGGGTATTTCGAACACATCCTCGGCGAACGCATGACGCTCACCCGTGATGGCACACTGACGATTAGTGCACCTGACATCCCCTGCCTACCTGTCGCCAGCATCCCCGTCGCCCAACTTCGGCGCACACCAACGCAAAGCACCGTTCCACTGCTCTATTTCGGCATCACAGATTCGGCGTTATCTGACATGCCCAAAGCAGTACTACTACGAATATGTGCTCAAACTCAATGCCATGGAAGACGAAGAAAGCGATACACGAGCATTGGACCTCGGCAGCATGATCCATGAACTGTGCTGTGCCATCATCGGCAACGGTAACACCAGCAATGTGTCGTTGCTCAACGAAGACATTAACCATGTACGACAACGGATGGCACAACTTACCACCCGCGCCGCTAGTGCGCTCAACGCTGCCTGGCATGGCGAGACAGTACACTTGCCGGGAGGTGGCACCTATACTCCGAGCACGGTATGGAGTCAGGCGTTTGGCGTGGGATTACGCCAACAAAGCAGTCTACAACGGGCTCAACGCATTATCGAACGCTGGGTCGCACACGAGACTATTTTGCAACAACAAGCATCACGCCGCCCTATTTTGCTTGAACAGCGAGTCACCTTCATGCTGGCCGGGCAACGCATCATGGCCCAAATCGATCGCATCGACATGGTCACCGATGCACAGGGTACACGCTACGAGATTATCGACTACAAGGTCAGCAAATCCAAATCACACGGTGACCTCACGAAGGAATTCATCGCAGATTCCATCACAGATCTCAAAAATGTGCAAATCCCCATGTACCTGCTGGCATGCCAGTCCTCTGACTGGACATTGACACCGGCCATTCATCAGATGCATCTCTGGTATCTGGGTGACGACAAAGAAAACCTCGTCGTGCCCCGCAGTTTTGTGGTGCACGACGGCACCACAGCACCCATCAAACAAGGCAGAAAGCACGTGGGCTACCACATCGACCGATCATATCTGACCTACACGTTTCCAGCCTTGCTTGACAGCATCATGCAACAGATGCGTCACACACCCTACCCCACTCGACCACACCTTTTTACCTGTCAGTATTGCGCGTTCACGACAATTTGCGATGACGCCGAAGTCTAGCCAAGAGGATTTGCCTGACATGACCAAATTTGTGGACATCCAAAATAAAGCCATATACGCCGACACCGAAGCCACGGTGTGTGTGATAGCCGGCGCAGGGACAGGCAAAACCGAAACCCTGTCGAAACGCTATGTACACATCTTGCAGCAACACTCCGACATCCACCCACGCAACATTGTCGTGTTGACCTTCACCGACAAAGCAGCCACCGAGATGCGCGCACGTATGCGCTTTGCAGTGCGGCAGGCCAACCTTCCGTTTGACAGCATCGATATGGCCGAAGCACATATTTCGACCTTCCATGCATATGCTGCACGGCAAGCACTACGACGTAGCATTGCGCTCAATCTCAATCCTGATGGTCCGTTTTGCGATGAAATTGAATATGCGCGTATCGCCGATGATTGTTGGGAGCAATTTTTGGCTGATGGTTGGCAGTCTGCCCTCACCGCGTTTCAGCATACCATTGCCAATTATGATTGGAATAGCCCAGTCATCCAGTACGAAATCAACCAGATGATTGCCGATGTACAAGGATGTGGGATGAACCTCGCACAGGTGGATACCACACTCGCGCACGCATCTGCTGATCATACGCCTACCCAGGCACTCTACGCCAACATGTTGCTGTGGAACTTTGCCCGTCGCATCGACACACTTCAACACAACGGGCAACTCAATCTTGACGACATCATCAGCATATTCCCGGCATTGGTGCATCAAAACCCAGATTTACTGGCCGATGTGCGCTACATACTGGTCGATGAATATCAAGACACCAGCACCGCCCAAGCACATTTGCTCGAACACCTGACCCCACAGGTCGACAACCGTGCTGTGCGCCGCACCATTGCTGGCGATCCCCGCCAAGCCATCTATGTGTGGCGCCAGGCCAAGGTCGAGAACATCGCTCACATGCGGAACCAAAGCGACTACACCGTCACCCTCAGTCACAATTTACGTTCACGCCCACCGATTTTGGATGTCGCAAATCGCAGTCTGCAGCACTACCGCTTTGGGGATCCTCCAGAGTTCAACGCTTCCGAACAATTACTATCGGGGTATCACGAGCACCAGGTCAACGCTGACTGTGTACGAATTGCAGCATATGCACAGCGCCAACTCGAAGCCCAAGCGATCGCAACACGCATGCTCGAACTGCATCGCACATATGGCATCGCATTCCGCGAAATGGCCATTTTGTTGCGAGGACGTAGCCATCTCGATGATTACCTTGCCGCACTTGATACCTACCAGATTCCCTATGACCTTGGCAAAGATGATCCGTTTTATTTGCGTCACGAAATCCGCAATGCCATTCACCTTGCCGTAACCATGCATCAACCGCAAACCGAGCAGTCCTTGATTCGGACGCTGTTGACCAGCCTCGCCATCCTCGACGATCACGATGTCCATCAACTACGAATTCAATACCCCAAAATCAACCTGTGGGAGATTGTCACCAACACGGCGCCAACACATGCCACACTCGATGCCTTTGTCGGCTGTGTCGCAGCAGCACAACACGGTCAGTGGTACATGCAACCCAGTCAATGGCTGTGGTTTATCTGGCAACGTAGTGGCTTTTGGGATCGACAGAGTGCCTTTGGGCAACGCATGTTGCACAAACTCATCCTCGAATGCGAAGCCGCTCAACCACCCGATGTCACCGCACTCGTGGAGTTTTTGTTGTACAGACTCCGTCATCAACCGATCTGCACAACACCCGAGCTGATTGCCAACCCGGATGCCATACAGATTATGACCGTGCATGCGGCCAAAGGGCTTGAATTCAGTGCCGTCTTTGTGGCAGACGCACATGGATTCAAACTACGCAACGAACGCACCCGGAATGTGGCCAGCCACGAGGGGCACATCATCGAACTCAACAGCGCCGCCTCAGATGGTGACAACATGCTCAATCATGAGCTCGAACGCCAACAGCACAACGAACTGCAGGCTCTGTGGTATGTGGCACTCACACGCGCCAAATTGTGGTTGATGATTAGTGCGACAGCTTCCCAAAAAGCCACCAAGAGTTGCTTCACCGACCTGTGTGCATCACTTACACACCATGCAATTGCCGGTGTGTGTCACACACAAGAAGTCATCACAGAAGTCGCACCAGTCACAGCGTGGCAAGCTCCTCGCACACCGCAGTCACCACTTCCAATAGTGGCACACATTCCTTATAAGCCGATTATCGCACTTGCACCATCGAGTGTGCACGAACTATTGCAATGCCCACGTCGCTACCGCTTCCAACGCCGTAGTGGTATCGATGCCTTCGTTGAGCCAATCACTCCAACTACTGAGCTCGTGAGCAACATCCCCGTGCGCACCTTTGTGGTGTCATTGCAATCAACGCGTGTGATAAGCGAAGCGAATGTTGACACTACAGCTACACCACCGCTGACGGACAGTCATGCGAGTGCCGAAGAAGGCCGGATTGCCCGGGCAATCGGCAGTGTGTTTCATCTCGTCTGCGAACAACACGCACATTTCCCCACAGCCACTGCCACACAACTCCTGCAACGTGCGCTTACCCAATACCCGCACACACTCCCCGGAGCAGCACATCAGCTGTTACACGGCATGATTGAGCGGTATCTCAGCAGTCCACTAGGTCAAACGCCACCACATGTCGCAGATGTCGAACAACGACTCAGTTGGACCATTGAGACCAGCGATGCAATCGTCGAAATGAACGGAATCATTGATCGCTGGCACAATCACACCATCATCGACTACAAAACGGACGAACAACTTGACGCGATTGCCGAGCGGCATGGCGATCAGTTGCGACTCTACGCACTGGCTGTCATGCAAATACGTAACCTTAGCAACGCACCCGACCTCAACATCTACCATGCCCGTAGCGGGAGCATCATTGCGATTGCTAACGACGCAACAACGATGCAGGCTACCCAAGACCGGGTAGCCACGGCAGTACGTACGATTCTGGATGGGGAGTACCCTGCTTGTCCAACGCCGCAATACTGCCGACACTGCCCTGCACTACGGCTCTGCCCCGAAGGGCAACGTCAGCAAACGCCAACCCCACCCATCGATCACGACATCGAATACTTCGTATGGTAGTTGATTAGGAAGGGCGCTTGAGGCGTGCAGGACGCATTGGCCATAACTCGCCAGTGTAGTGCTGTATGACGGCTAGTAGCTCTGCATCATCATGGTAATAGCGTTTCAAATGCTGGAGCAATCCCACACTGGCACCAAATGCGACCAGTGCTGACTCTAGTGTTTCAGCATCACTTGTCGCCGCATCCAAGATAGTCTCGGTGGGCTCTAAGCGCATTTCATACAAAAATCGCGACATGACAGCACTCGGCAACGCGTCTCGTGCCAGACCAGCGGCTGGCTGGGGCACGCCAAAGGTCACCATGGCCCGGGCACGCGTCATAGCCACATAAAATAGTCGCCGTTCGGCTTGTGTCGATTCTGACGTGGGTGGAATACGATCCGGGTTGGCACGATCATATACCTCAGGGCTACCACCATCTGCTGGGAAGTAGCCTTCGAGCACATTAGGAATCACCACGTGGTCGTACTCGAGGCCCTTGACTCGATAGACTGTGGTAAACAACACCTGCTCATCTTCGGGTTTGCCAGCAGTATGATCAAATTGCTGCATCCACGCCACAAATTCGACAGCCGGGATTTCGAGGTATGCCAACACGGCTAGCAAATGCCTGACCGCGGCAATCCGCTCGGCAGCGGCTTCACCACGCCCAAATGCTCGTTGGAAGTGCTCTTCGAGACGCAGCTCTTGCACCAACACCCCCACCACTTCATAGGCCGATTCATCTGGCAACATCCGTTGCACACGTTCACACAGTGCCAGCCAATCATCAATACGCGCATGTGCCGCTGAATTGGCAGGCACCAGTTGCAAATATTCGTGGAGGAACTGCCGCGGCGACCAGGATTGAGCCAAGGCTTGACGCAGTTGTTGTTGTATCTGATCACGGGCAATACCCCGCATCGGCATATTGGCGATACGCACAATATGTGCCGCCATGGCATCGTCAATGGGAGTGTCAAATCCTTGGATGACGTTGATGTAGCTCGTCAGGATTGTGTGTTCACGACGTTGATAAAACGGGACTCGTCCGAGCACGCGATACGGAACCTGCGCCAGCAAACACGCCAATTCGAGAGCTTGTAATTGACCAATGGAACGCCCAATGACCACCAGAGAAGCCACAGGATGCTGCGTGCACCATGCCTGAATGTGCTCGCAGATCACCGAATCAATGATGCCAGCCTGGTCACGACCATCCTTGATGATTTGCACTTGCGTATGCGCAAAACGATCAGCCGCAACGAGGTCTTTGGGGAAACGCACCGCATTGCGCACAATCACATTGTGCGCACACTGCGCCAACAACGGACCAAAACGAAAGCTCACCGTAAGCGGATAATCGATGACGGGACGCTCTGCCAACTGTGCCCCAAATTGTGATAGTAGATAATCGGGGCGCGCACCACGCCATTCGTAGATAGTCTGATCATCGTCGCCGACCACCATCACATCCGCGTACGTACCAGCAATTGCCTCGATAAGACATTGCTGGCCATGATTGACGTCTTGATACTCGTCCACAATCACGACTTTGATTCCACCACACATCCGCCGCCAAAAATCAGCATGGTTGGCATGAATATCGAGCAACATGCTGACAAAATCATCGAAACCAACTGCCCCTGCAGCCACACGCATTTCTTCGTAACGGGCATATACCAACGGAATATCACTGCTCGAGGCATGTGCAGCACGATCACTCCCTGCAGGAATCAACGCCGACTTCCACATGGTGATAGCCGATGACACAGCATCAACATCGACCGCCCCGTCTTCGACGATTCCTTCTTGCACCAACGACTGGATGGCTCGGTGCATGAACAAGCGCGAACGATCACTCTCTTCATCGAGCCACCATTCTTGGGGTTCGGGCAAGATACCCCGTGTAATTGCCTCTTTGATCCAACGAAACGCAAATGAGTGAAATGTATCTACACGCGGTCGGTCAGCTTTGTTGGGCAATACGGCTTCGATGCGTTGGCGGATATCGTTGCGCGCCATCGCATTGTAGGCAAACACGCGTACTGCGCCTGCGGCAACGCCGAGTTCTTGGATCAAGTAGGCGACGCGCAAGACAATGGTCGTCGTCTTGCCAGATCCAGCCACAGCCAATACACGGGCATGGTGTTTGAGTGGATGCATGATGACTGCAAGTTGTTCGGGAGTGGGGCTTGGAACTGTCATACCTTGTTCGTTTTCTGACACATTGGTCTACACATCACAAAGAAACCATCAGACAACAGCACCAATGGTACTGCTGTCTGATGGCACATACGCAATAGAACTAATCGACCAGTGAGCGCAAGTAGCGCACTGACTTGACGAAACCTTCTTCGGCACCAAATGCATCGTCTTCGTGCTCGACCGAAACGACACCGTCGTACCCGATGCGACGCAATGTGGTGAAGAATTCACCCCAACGGATGCGGCCATAACCTGGCAACACGTAGCGCCACCAGCCCTCGCCGCCCGATCCGACACGGGCCAAACGAGTGGGATTAACCCATACGTCTTTGGCGTGCACGTGGAAGATGCGATCCTTGAACTCACGCACACCGTCGATGTGGTCGATGCCCTGCCAGTCAAGGTGTGATGGGTCGTAGTTCAGACCCAGGTGTGCATCGGGGAAGGTTTCGAACAATACTTGGAAGTGCTCAAGGTTCTGCAAATTGGTGGCATACCAATTCTCGAACATGATTTGTACGCCGGCTTCCTTGGCCAAATCAGCCATGGGGCGCAGATGTTCGGGCAAATCCTCTTGGATGGTCTTGGTACGATTCTTGCCAGGAGTGGGGAACCCAGCCAGCGCACCGACGTTGGCGACACCCATCTTGGCGGCCAAACGAATGGCGGCAGGGAACACCTGCTTGGACTGGGCACGGTGCTCGTCCGAGACACCAGTCATCATGGTGTGCCAATAACAAACCACTGCCGACAGACTGATATCGTGGCGCTTGAGCAGTTCTTGCAGCTTGGCAATGTCGCTGTCGCCCACCGTCAATGCATCAAAATTCCCACCAGGGCCGACATCCAATTCAATCTGTTGGACGCCGATTGAGGCGGCCCAAGGAATCAACTCCTCGAGTGGCGTGTTCCGGACGGGAGCTGTCAAAATACCGACTTTCATGGAATCCCTTTCTGTGCTTCTTCACATCAACGTACGGCAGATACTGACGCACGTCTTCTCGGCACGACTGCCTATCCCTACGCATCCGACACCACAGCCACGGCAGTACCGTGTTGTGCTGAGGCATATATTGCATCCATGAGGCGCGCCTGACGCAACCCGAGCAGTGCTGGGCTGGGGGTCGTGGCAATCCCCAAAATACAATCACGAAAGTTAGCCTGAATGGACTGCACGGCAGGTACCACCGGATACTGCACTTGCGTCCCTCCCTGCCAATGCTCCATTGTACCACCGTATATACTCGTTTTGATGCTGCCAGCAGTACCCTGCACATAAATTCCCTGCTCAAAGACTGTGGCATCACCACTGACCGCAGCCGTCGCCAAGGTACCATCGGCAAGGCGCATCACCACAGTACCCACAATATCGACAGCTTCTGCTTTCTTGTTTACCATGGCGTATACCTCGGTCACCGCTTGGCCAGTCAGATACAACATGGCATTGAACATATGCGCACCACTGTCGTACAGATTGCCGCCACCCGACTGCACGGGGTCAGCGCGCCAGGTACCCTTTTGGTGTTGAATCCAAGGCTGCGCACATACACCAGTCACCAGCGAAATTTGCCCCAGAACACCCTGTGCCACCGTATCACGAATATACTGGAATTCGCACGTGAATGGCCCGGGAAATGCCACCGAAACCACTTTTTGCGCCTGTTCAGCCCGTTCAATCAGTGCCAATGCGTCTTCGGTATCAATCACCATCGGTTTTTCAACGAGCACATGGCAACCCACATTCAAAGCATCCATGGCCTGAGTAAAATGCTGATTATGTGGAGTTACGATGACGACACCGTCGAGCCGTTCATGTTTCAACATGTCGCGATAATCACTGTACGTCGTCGGTAGCTGTGTCTTATCAGAGACGGTTTCTTGAATGAAACGCTCCAAATTCGCGCCCTGTGGCTCGGCCAATGCCACTACGTCGACATCCGGCAATGCATCAAACATGCGCCCATGACGGCGGGCCATACCGCCACAACCAATCATACCAATCCGTACATTTGCCATACCTTCCCTCTCTGTCACGCGTACAAAAATGGGAGCAAATATTGCCGGCTCAAGAGAATCATGCGTTCACGCTGACCAGGGCGTGTCCAAAAATGCCCATGCGGTTCAATTGACAAAATACCACGATAGTCCGCCTCATACAGCAACGCCATCAGCGGCCCCCAGCGAATATCCCCCATCCCTGCAGGTGGCTCTGAAATGCGTTCACCCTGGTGGAAGAGGACTTCTTTGATGTGTACATGTTGAATACGGCGCCCCTGACGGCGCACCACATCCAGGTAATCATAGCCTGCCTGCAAAATATTGGCTGGATCATACTTCATGCCCACATCGCCGACCACCGACCACAAGCGGTCATAGGCTTCTAGATTCGTCAAAAAGCCCCCATGAAAGCCGTACACGGCAAAATTCATGCCAGCAGTGTGTACGGCATCGATGTGCGGGCGCATCACATTGGCGAAAGTGTAGACATTTTCGTCGAGCACATCCGAAATCTGCCCACCACCAGTTACAAACGAGCGTGCACCGAGCAATTGCGCAAATTCAATGGCCCGTTCGCGTTGATACTGGGCTTCACGGCGAATACTCGTATCTGCCGAGATATGATTGTAGCCCCAGATCCCCAATGAAGCACATCCAAGACCGTACGAATCGAGCAAACCACGAATGGATTTCACGTATTCGCGACTAATACGCGAAAACTCATCCCAAAAATTAAATTCAAGGTAATGGATGTTATGGCGCACGGCGAAGCGACAATCGCTTTCGAGACCCTGCAAATCGTTCTGAGCAATAAACGCAAGCTGCATAATTCATTCCTCATCGAATAGATGGTGCTCCTCATTGAGCACCGCCCCCATTATAAACGAACTTCGCGAGCAGCTAACGCATCATCGACAACAAAAAATCCCCCCCACCAAGCACTGCCTGGCAGAGGGGGAGTACCAACGACATCCTATGATGTTTTGACCTTGGATTTGGGGATTTCGAGCTTGATTTCGTTGAGTGGCTGAACCCCTTGCAACGATAATTCCTTGGCAAAGTGACACGCCACAAAATGCTCGTCACCCACATCTTCGAGTGGTGGTCGCTCAATCGCACAAATTTCTTTGGCATAGCGACAACGGGGGTGGAAATAACAGCCACTCGGTGGATTCGCAGGGCTCGGCACATCACCGTGCAACCGCTCGGGGCGGGTGCGCAAGCGTGGGTCAGCCTTGGGGATGGCATTGAGCAACGCTTCGGTGTAGGGGTGCTTGGGCGAGAAATACAGTTTGTCGGTACGAGCCATCTCCACGATGTACCCTACATACATGACTGCCACACGATCAGAAATGTGCTCGATCACACTCAAATCATGGCCCACAAACAAATACGACAACCCATACTTGGCCTGCAATTCGTCAAGCAGATTGAGCACCTGCGCCTGAATCGACACGTCCAATGCTGACACCGGTTCGTCACAGACAATCAATTTTGGATTGAGTGCTAATGCACGTGCAATGCCGATACGTTGGCGTTGCCCACCCGAGAAGGCGTGTGGATAACGCGACATATTCTCGGGGCGAATACCGACTTCGCGGAGCAAATCAGCAACGCGATCGTGCAGTTCACTGCCCGAAGCACGTTTTTGGATGACGAGTGGCTCACCAACAATCTGGCCGACCGTCAAACGTGGATTCAACGACGTAAACGGATCTTGGAAAATGATCTGCATGTTGGGTCGCAGTTTGAGCATGGTGTCACGGTCGGCAGTGGTCACATCAATTTTCCCGAGTTCGGGATCGTTGAAGATAATCTCGCCGTCGGTGGGCTCATGCAAGCGCAAAATGGCGCGCCCAGCAGTGCTTTTGCCACATCCCGATTCGCCGACCAACCCCAGAGTTTCGCCCTTGCGAATATGGAAATTGATTCCATCGACTGCCTTGACCGTCCCAGTAACACGACGGAGCAAGCCTGATCGAATCGGAAAGTGTTTTTTGAGGCCTTTTACCTCAAGCAACATATCATCTGTCGTCATTGAATGCCTCACGTGTACAGATGACAACGAACGGTGTGACCCTTCGCTGCATCGATGATAGTTTCATCAGGAACAGTCACATCACACACACCTTCAATGAAGGCGGGACAACGTGGGTGGAACGGGCAACCAGTCACCTGTGAGTACGGGTCTGGCACGCTACCTTCGATGGAGGCCAAACGTCCCTTGGTACGCCCCAGCCGAGGAATCGACTGCAACAGGGCGATCGTATACGGGTGCTTGGGATCATAGAAGATATCATCGACCGTCGCGCGTTCGACCACACGACCGAGGTACATCACCGCGACTTCGTCACACATCTGTGCCACTACGCCCATGTTGTGGGTAATGAACATGATTGATGTGACGATTTCGGACTGCAAGCCACGCATCAAATCGAGGATGTTGGCTTCTGTCGTCACATCCAACGCTGTCGTCGGCTCATCGGCAATCAACAAAGTGGGGTTGCACGACAACGCCATGGCAATCATGGCACGCTGACGCATCCCACCGGAAAGCTCGTGCGGATACGAAGATGCAATGCGCTCAGGGTTGGGCATGCCGACCTTGTCCAAAATGTCAATGGCGCGCCGGCGTGCTTCATTATCATCTTCGGTTTGATGCAAGCGAATGGCTTCTTCAATTTGATTCCCAACGGTATAGCAGGGATTGAGCGAAGACATTGGCTCTTGGAAGATCATCGAAATGTTGTTGCCACGGATGGCACGCATTTCGGGGCTATTGCGTTCGAGATCCAAGATATTGATGGCATCACGATCCGAAAACTCGCGGAACATGATACGACCGCCTTCGGTTTTGGCAGCTGAATGCACCAATTGCATAATCGACAAGCCCGTGATGCTTTTGCCACATCCCGATTCGCCGACCACACCCAGCACCCGCCCACGTGGAATGTTGAAACTCACGCCATTGAGAGCGCGCACGACACCGATATCGGTATAAAACGTGACTTTCAAGTCTTCGACGCGAATCACGTCGTCTTGGGTCACGAGTGTGCTCATGGTTGATTCGCTAGACATGAATTGCCTCCCTAGGCGTATGGGTCAACGGCATCGCGGATACCATCGCCCAACAGGTAGAAGCTCAGAACGGTCACAATCAACACAGCCACAGGAACGAGCATCCACGGGTAGTTCGTAATTGCCTCGATGGTCTGAGCATCGCGCAACATGACTCCCCACGATACCGCAGGTGGCAAAATACCCAAGCCAAGGAAGCTCAACGCCGTCTCAGAACCAATGGCACCCGGAATGGCCAAAGTACCGACCACAATGATGTGACTCATCGAATTAGGCAGCAAGTGCCGTGTAATTACATGCCAGTGTGATGCACCAGCGGCAATGGCAGCTGACGTATAGTCACTCGCACGGTATGACATGACCTTACCACGCACTTCACGGGCCAGCCCGGTCCAGCCAATCACGGCAATAATCAGTGTAATGAGCAAAAAGCGCATTTCGATGGGCACACCAATCGGCAAGGCGGCTGCCAATGCCAAGAAGAGTGGCACGTCAGGGAATGAGCGCAACAATTCAATGAGACGCTGGATGAAGTTGTCGATGACACCACCGAAGTAGCCCGAAGCGGTGCCGACAATTGATCCAATAGTCACCGACAAGAGCACGCCGATGAAACCAAGCGTCAACGAAATTTGGCTACCCTTGAGCAAGCGTGAAAAGACATCTTTACCATCTTTGTCGGCACCCAAGATATTGATTTGATATCCATCTTGGACACCAAACAGGTGCAAACGACTCGGGATAATCCCCAAGAAACGGTATTCATACCCCTGCACAAACCATTGAATTTCTAGCGGTTGCGTGCGATCAACCTCATAAAACCACTCAAAACGCACGGTATCAAGTGTTTGTTTGAGCTTGTAGGTAACCAATTTACCATTGTTAAATTCAACAATAGAAGGTGGTGCCCATGCATAGTTTGAATCAAGCCGCGTATGATCGTACGGTGCCAAAAAGTCCGAAAACAACATGATGGTATACATTACTGCCAATACATAGAGGCCACCCACAGACAAGCGGCTCCGCTTGAAGCGGCGCACCATGAGTTGCCACTGTGGTATCTGACCAACATCCTCTTCAGGCTTTTTGGCAGTTGGGAGCTGTGTAGCTTCAGTCGCCATGTGTCACCCTTTCTTTATTCCAGACGAATGCGCGGATCGACCCACGCCAACAACAAGTCACCAATCAAATTACCAATCAGCAACAACGCCGAGAGGATCACCAAAATGGTACCTGCCAGGTACATGTCTTGGCTGCGCAAGGCGGTCAAGTACATGGGGCCAATCGTCGGTAGCGACAACACCTGGGCGACCAACGTTTCACCAACAATCAATGCGGGGAGCAATGTACCCAATGCCATTACCAATGGTTGGATGGCATTACGGACTGCGTGCTTCCAGATAACGATAAACTCATCGAGGCCCTTGGCACGTGCTGTCTGAATGTACTGCATATTCAGCACATCAAGAAGATTCGCGCGCATAATACGAGTCAAACCGGCTGTTGCTCCAAACGCCAGCACGACCACCGCAATCCATACGTGCTTCACCAAATCGATCACACGAGCAATGCTCCATGGGGCATCAATAAATTCGTCGGAGAAGAGGCGACCAACTTCTTGATTGAAAAGACGTGTCGTAATAATGAGTAGCACGAGCGCCAACAAAAATCCTGGCACGGCTACTCCAACAAATTGGATGAAAGTAATAATGTAATCGGGTACGGTATAGCGATGGGTCGCAGAATAGACACCAATCGGAATCGAGACCAGCCATGTGAACAGGAGTGCAAACATCGACAATCCTATCGAGAAGCCCAGTCGATTCCAAATACGCTCGCCGACCGATTGATCTGTTTCGAATGAAGTCCCAAAGTCACCCTGAACCGACCGCGAAATCCACTTCCAATACTTGACATGGAAGGGATCGTTCACGCCATAGCGTGCTTCCAGCGCCTTGACTTGCTCGCGCGAGATATCGCCGCTCATCTGTCGGAAACGCTGTAACTGCACATCGAGGATTGATCCAGGTGGCAGTTGAATGATGAAGAAGCCGACGAATGATACAACGACGAGGAGCACAATCATGTTGATCAAACGCCGCACAATATAGTTCAGCATACGTCGCTCCCACTCTGGTAGTGTGGGCATCTATGCCCAGATAGCATAAAAACAGTGGAGAAATGAAATAGTAGGGGGAGGATACAGTATGGGTGGTGTAACCACCACCCATACTGTGTGTGGGCAAGCCCACTATTCAGAGCCAGATTAGGCGTGTGCCTCTGGGTTGGCCCAGTACCAGGTCTCTGGGTCGTATACGGCTGGTGAAGGAATGATCCATGGGTTCACAAAACCACCCAGACCTTCCTTGGCCAAGTCGTCACGGGTTGGGACGTTCATGAGATCGTTGTGAGCCAAGATGATGCGTGGCTGGTTGGTGATCGTACCCGAGAAGTACGGACCGCTTTCCACGTGGATCTTCATCATGTCCCACACCATCGCATGGCGCTTCATGACATCTGGCTCGACCTTGGTCTTGTCATAGATCTCATAAAGAGCACCGATTGAGGCGTCGAAGTCGGCATCGCCGGGCATAATGCGGCGTGGCTGACGCTCGAATGGGTCCATGTCGAGCTCTTCGGTCTCGGCTGCGGTACCGCGGGTACCATAACCTACACCGTGGAGTGGCGACCAGCGGTCACCTTCGATCGGAACAACCCACTGTGGGTATACCAAGTGGTTAGGACCGTCGCCGACTTCCCAAGCCGTCTTCATCATGATTTCACCGGCGCGCCATGACTCGTCGTACCCTTCAGCAGGGATTGGGGTCATGGTGGCGTTGATACCGATGGCCTGCCAGTTCTTGACCAAGCGCTCGTTCTTCTGAACGTGCTCGCCGGCTGGGCTCTGGTCGGCTGGGTAGGTGACCTGAATGGCCAACTCGCTGCCGTCGGGCTTGGTACGGAAACCGTCTGCGCCCTTGGTGTAGCCAGCTTCGTCGAGGATGGCTTCAGCCTTGGCTACATCAAAGTCCTTGTAGCTGTCGCGCCACTCGGCGTAGCGGGTCTTGGCCTCGTCGTTGAAGTTGTATTCAACGGCCTTGGGGCTCATGGTACCGTTCGACAACTCACCGAGACCGAAGTAGACGGCCTTCTGGACGTCAGCGCGGTCGTAGGCGTGTGACAATGCCTGACGGAACTTGGGATCGCGGAACACGGCGCGGTAGGCGGCATCCTTGTAGTCATAGTTGAAGAAATACATGGTGCCGGTGCCCGAACCGGAGTCCCAGAAGCGCACGTTCAAGCTGCTCTTGGCTTCGCCATCTTGGAAGTCCTTGATGTCGGCCAAAGTCTGGGTGTGGAAGTGAGCGTGGTCGACCTGACCGTTGAGGTAAGCCAACTTCTCAGTTTCCTTGTCCTGAACGAACTGTACTTCGATGCTATCGATGTATGGGAGCTGATTGCCCTCGGCATCGACACACCAGTAGTACGGGTTGCGCTCCCAAACGGTGCGAACACCGTCTTCGAACACGGTCTGGTACCAACCTGACATACGGGGCAACTCTGGGTTGTTGAAGTTGACCTTGGTCTGGTGCAACTCCCAGTCTGCGTTCGATGAGGTCAATACGGGGTTGAACTGCTCCATGTAGTGGCGTGGAGCCATCCAGCGAGGTCCGATACCCAAGTTGACCCACATGGCAATGCGGTCAGCGGTCAATGGTGCTGGTGCATCGAAGACCATTTCCATGGTGTAATCGTCGACCTGGTTGATGGTTACCAACGTGCCCTTACCTGAGCGGGCTTCGTCGGGTGGGCCGTCGATGGGCTTGAGACCGTTGGGGAATTCGTTTTCCTTACCGTTCCCACCGACCATGTATTCCCACCAGTACATGATGTCGCCGACGGTCCATGGCTGGCCGTCTGACCACTTCAAGCCCTCGCGGAACTTAAAGGTCCACTTTGAAGCGTCAGCATTGGCTTCCCAGCTCTCCGCCAAGCCAGGTCCAATTGCCAAACCGTCCTTCAAATAGCGCAGGATGGAGTGACCATACATCGACTCGTGGATGAACCCTGAGATACCCCACGTGTTGGCATATGCCTTGCGCAACTTACCGCCGTACTGACCGACACCCAACCATACGTGTGGTGGCGTGTAGGGGTTCTTGGGCAAGCGCTCGTCGACGTTGGGCAACTCACCGGCTGCTACTGCGGCGTCGAGTGATGGCGACTGCTTGAAGGTCGTCGCAACAACTGGTACGGCAGTGGCGGCTGGGGGAGTTGTGGGCTGGATTTTTGCTTCTTCAGCTGGAGCCTCGGGCTCAGCGGCAGTGTCTGCAGTACCGGTATTGCCACCACAGGCGACAATTGCGGCACTTGCTGCACCCATTGCTGAGAGCCGCAGGAACTTGCGGCGATGCAACTTTGCACTCACGGATTTTCCTCCTTGACCTGAAAGTAGCATACGCTGGTGCTTTCAGGTGCGCGAAACTTGTGATCTTCGCTTGAAGTCGTCACTCCTTGCGGATTCAGGATTGTGCACAAGTATGGACTTGCTTTCGACTTCGGGGCAATTTTATACCGTTGCCTTGGTTTTGTCAAATATTGGTTTTATGCTTTTTTACGTATGTTGATTTTATTGACTCTAGTGCATCAAAACTCATCTAATGAGTTGAAAAAGGCAATATTTGGCAGCGCATGAATATCAGGTATAAATGAGAAGTTTATAAGGGAAACACTGCTATGAGAATATGGGCGAAAACACGGCATCAAACCATGAACGCAACCCAGTATACCACTTCGGTACAGGTTGTACGTCAGGAATCGCCACCCCAAACACGGCTAACCCGGGAATTGTCATCACACAGTCATGTGGCGCCGCACGACAGGTCAACACCCCAGCATGATACCCACCCGTCAGCAATTGCACGCGGATGCGCGCCTGGTACGGCATGACATCGTCACCGTATGCATAGAAGGGCAAGGCGCTCGGCCAAAGTTGTTGGATTTCGATGGAATGAATGGGGGGGATTGCGTCTTGTTGAGCCAATACCTGTGTAACCGCAGCCACATGAGTAGCTGGTGGCAGATTGCGATATGTCATCGCCACAAGTATGATCACACTAATTGTTGCCACCACTGCCACAAACGTACGTACCATGGAAGTTGCTTTACTAGGTCGGGCAAGGCCTGCATATGCACATCAAGCGCTGCCACCGTGTAGACACAATCCCGACGCCATGTGCGACAATCAAGGCGCCCCCAGTGGTCAGCACCGCTCATCAATGTGATGTGGAGGTTGGCCCCATAATTGACATCATTGACGGTATCGGGCCATTGGTGGATGAGCTCAACCTGCTGCACCGCCACACCCAACTTCGCCAAATCAGCACGAATGGCATCGGGGAACGAATTATATTGGGGTGGCTGTTGGGTAATCCAGGCACCCACCCCGAGGATGCATACCGCAGCCGCAATTGCTAGCCATCGGTACCATGGTTGCTGCATGTGTTATACCCCGTGTTCGGCGGCTTGCATGACGATATGGTCGGCCGGGTGATCGGCCATACTGCGGCTATAATACGCCATCGAAATCACACCAGTCCGATGAATCACAAAGGTGGCAGGCATCTGCATGACATCACCACCAGCCGGCTGACCCGCACTGAATCCCTCGCGACGAGCATCAATGGCCGCCTTGATGACGGATACATCAAGCATCTCGCGCATACCGGCACGGGGCACGACAAAGGCCTGATAGGCGACCCGCTGTTGATCGAGGAGACACCACGTGTTCGGCGCATATTGCTGATGAATGGTGTGGGCTTCGTGTGCATCGCCCATGCCGATTACAGCGACTTGCATACCAGCGGGGAGCTGTGGTTGGAGGCTTGCCAGACTGGCAAGCGCCTTACGGCAAAACGGTCAGCCAAAATGGCGCAAAAACGACAAGACAAGACCGCCATTTT
>VFQS010001279.1_pt1 | contig 23560 bp, 18 predicted proteins | sample 3512361 | NCBI WGS metagenome assembly VFQS01 (sample SAMN10412375, study PRJNA504923) | tailings metagenome | isolation source: Relicate 1 Philex TSF3 active mining | place: Philippines
TTATGGTTATCAATTCATAAGATTATACCTAATAAGTAAATTTAATAAAAATGAATGTCAAAAATATTTAACAAATAAATATAAAATTGTCTCAGTTGATCCGGGTAAAAAGCGACCTATTTCGATGATTGATGAAAATAATAAATTTTATAAATATTCAGCATGTAGAAGAAGAGTTGAAACATATACAAAAAGATGTAATGAAATTATTTTGAAAGAAAAAAACAAAAATTCTATTATCGAAAAAGAAACTGAATTATCTAAATTTAATTCAAGAACCCTAAAAAATGATGAATATAAAAAGTTTATTATAAATAAAAATAAACTTAATAAACAAGTAAATAAGTTTTACAATAACATACTATTTAGAAAATTATCTTTTAGACGATACATTCGGACAAAACAATCAGAAATAAATTTATTAAACGAAATAGAAAATAAATACTTAACAAAAGAAGAACAAAAACAAGGTAAAAAGTTATTAATCTGTCATGGTGATTACAGTCGCACAAGTCAAATGAAAGGATGTATATCAACACCTAATATAGGTATTAAAAAATTATTAGCTTCAAGATTTGACATTGTAGATGTTAATGAATATAATACTAGCAAATTATATAATAAAACATTTACTGAATTAGAAAATGTTTGTGTAAGAAGAAATAAACATAAAAAACACCTTCACGAAATACTAACCCTAAAAGGGAACTCAGAAAATTGTATTTTCGTGAACCGTGATAAAAATGCTTGTAAAAATATATTACATCTTGCAAAATGTTATTTGGCAAATCAAACCAGACCAAAAGAATTTCTACGTGAAGAAAAAGAGAAAAAAATAAATAAAACAAGAATTAGAAAATTTAACCGGGTACTTTTTACCCAGTCTGGGTCTATAAAGCCGGAAAAAGAAATTGTTGTTTAACAAAGGTAGTAAGTTAAATAACGACCGATGGGATTATACATATCTACCTCAGACCTAAATAGATCTATAATTATGTATAAGAAAACCCATCATATAGAATTTAGAGCTCTTAAATGAGCAAGCAGTGTGGTTTTAATGGTCCAAGTCGGCATTTAAAATGCGCACCGCTCTAAATAAAACTAGTCAGAGTATTTTAAAACAGACATTGCATTGATAAATTCATTTCTATTAAACATAAGCTGAATAAAATGATCAATATAAGACACATCACAATCTTGAGATCTCACAATGTCCTTTAGCATAATTTGAATTAATTCCATAAATTTTGCAAGTAAATAATCTCTGTTTCTTTCAGTATCATTCTTTTTAATTGTATCATTAAATTCAATAGAATATATAGTACAAAGACTTGCTATTTTATCCATCCCAGCGAGTTCAAATGACGGTTCTTGAGTCAATTTAACATAATTAGAAGTTAAAGGATAGACTACTTGGTCGATTCTTTTTCTAAGAACTTGGTTAAAAATTGGAGATTTACGGATTCGAGTTAGTTCAACATAGCTTTCTTGAATGAAATTTCCAAAATCATCAAGTGTTGGATATTCTGGAGTTATTTCAAAGAAACATCCAGGATCTCGTTGAGTTACATCAAATATTATATTTGATAGCATTTCATCACGATCAAACATTTTAAGTAAAGACGTGTAAAAGTTAATTGTTGGTCTTCCGGTATAATCTTGTAATATAATCTTGGTTTTAGTGTGTTTACCCAAACATATTCCAATCAAATTAATCATATTAGTAAGTGTTATATCTACGCTGTCATTATATCTCTTTTTTTCTTCTCCGTCTAAATAATTAGTGTGTTCAAAGTTAAAATAGTCATTAATTGCATATACTTTTACAGACCCAGAATGATTTCTAAACTCTCTAAAAAAGAAGGTATTATTAACACCAAATGTCGAATCAACCATATCAAGAGGATCATCTTTTCCTTCAAAATATTCTTCAATTTTCAAAGGAGTTTCTAGATGGGTATCAAAAAGCACAATAACTTTGTTTCCTTCGAATTTATCAAGAAAACAAGGATATTGTTGATTATTTGAGGTGGTAATCTCTTGGTAAGATTCCATGCTACTACCAATTCCAAAATAAATTAGGTTGGATGTTAGGTTAGAAGCGGTATTAGATATTTTATCCCAAATATATTGTGTATTCATTATAAATAATTAATCATGATATATCTAAAAATATTTTCAATTTTTTTGTATCTGGTCTAATTTTTGTTCATTAATTTTTGTTATTTCACTTATAATTGACATTTTTATTGACCTTAAATTTGATGATTGCTTATTTACAAATTGTATGTCAATGTAATTTTCATATATTTTTTGAATAAGTGGTTTAATATCATCTGTAATTTTTTCTATTTTAGTTATCTGATCATTTTTGACCATATACTTGCATTTATTATGAACATCGTCGTGTACTTTTTTTAACTCTACAAATTGAAATAACATATCTTGATTTAAGTCTCCAATTTTTTTAATTTGTTCATTTAATTTTATAATAGCATCTGAATCAAAGTAACCAATTAATTTTCCATAAATTTTAGTAATAGTTTTAAGAACTTTTTTATCTTTGGTTACATTCTTTTTGATATTATTATAATCCATTTTTAATCCAGACCATTTGTATATTTCATACATTTTCATTAATTCAACAAAAACTATAAACTCTTTATGTTTTTTATTATTATCCTGTATATTTGTAATATTAGCTTCTAGTTTTTTTTCAATTGAATTAATTAATGAAAGTAAATCCTCTTTATTTTTATTAATTGTCTCAGTTTTTTCACCAAATTCCATTAATAATTTTTAGCTTAATTTAATTAGTTTTTGGTTCAATTTTTTTGCTAGGTTAGAATTTACACAAATTCTAACCTATTTAAAAATATTGATAATTTATGTCATTTTAATTAAAGTTTTAGATCATTAATGTCAAAGTTATCAACTTGGGTGAAGTATAACAACTGGGAAAGTTTAGAAGAAAATATTGGATCAGTAAATTCCAATAATTTTACCAGTTTATTAGTCGGGTCTGTTAAATATCATAGCAAAGAATGTTTTGATATTTTAATTGGGTTACCAAATGCTAGAGAATGGATTAATAAAAGACAAAGAGGTATTAAAAATGTTTTTATTAATTATGAACAAGCTCCAAATAAATCCAATGAATACTATGTTAATAAAGTTTTACCTTTACTAGCATACATCAACACATATAATATTTCAAGTACTCTTAATAATAGTTTTTTGTTTGATAAAATATTTAGCAGGATTATCAAGGACAAGTATTCTATTTTAGATTTGATGTCAAAAATAATTGATGAATCTAATTTTGAACAATTTGTTAAAGTATTTGATTATTTAAAATCAAATCAAAATTTGTATCCATTTTTTACTAATGAATGGATTCAAACAAATATTTTATATTTTGGATTAATTTTTGATAATGTTGAAGTTGTTAAATATTTGGATGAAAATGGTTTACTTCCAGAATATTTAACTATTAATACCTTTCAAGTGTCTCCATTAGTTTTGGCACTAACAAATATAAAAGCTACTTATTGGAGACGAAAAAATAAAAAATATAATCATAATCAATCTAAATGCTTTGAATATTTAATTGATAAAAAAGTAAACTCTAATCAAAACTTATTATGGTCAGTTTTTATTGATATGTTTGATACAACCTTTATTGATACTTATGAATTTGAAAATGATTGGGGCTTTGATTTTGCTACTTTACAAAATGAAAGGTTTGAAAATAATTTTAGAGAACCACAACAACCATTGTCGAATGAAAATTTAGGTTTAAAACTGATTTTGAATAATGATGATGATTATGATGATGAAATTTTGGTTCAAGAATATTTTGATAGTTATCAATGGGATAGTATTATAACATTACTTGATTATTTATTTGAATTTAGTAATTCTAATTCTCATGTTAAAAATATTACTAAAAATATATTAAATGTACCAAATATTGATTTTATTAAAAACTTTACAATGTGTATATTAGAAAAATCTAAAAATGTTGAAGCATATGGTACTATTAGTAAAAGAACAAGACGTAGCACATGGAGAAGTCAAAGAAATAAAATGAAGCTCGAAAGAATTTGTCAAGCATTAAATGTTGCTAAATATATCAAAGAAAACAAATTATTAAATGCAGATACTAATCCTCATGCCAATTCAAGTCCATTTGATTTTATAAAAATTGATAAAAAACTAAAAAATAATACTTTGGTGAAAAAAATTTTATTATTTATTTGTAAGCTTTATCCAGTTACCGAAGATATCAGTAAAAATATTTTGGCTAAAATTTTTACAAAAACTGAATTGAAATCATTGACAAAAACCCTTGAAAAAACGGATTTTGATGATTTAATTAAAGATATCAAATTATCAAAAAGAAGATCAAAAACTAAAGGTAAAAAATCAAGTAAAAAGAAAGTCCAACCAATTAATCCTGATATTGTTAATAATCCAATTGTTAATCCTAATGCAGCAGTCGATGAATTAGAACTTGGACTGGATGATTTTATTGCTGGGATTAACCAAATTAATCAAGGAGAAGATAATGCATATGAATCTGATTCTAATTCTGATTCTGATTCAGATAATTCTTCGCAATCAGATGGTTCTGATTCAGAAAATTCCGATTCTGATTCCGATACAGACGATTTATCGGATTCTGAAAATGATGTAGGAAATGAAATTGAAGTTTAGTAAATTAAAATATTTTTTTATAATTGTTAACCTAATCAGTAAAACCTACGACAATAGCAAATAATTGATTTATCGAATCATCAAATGACCCATACAACTTATAATATCTGTTGATCCAATTTGGTGCCCATGGTTCTACATTCATTAATAAATTTTTAGTATATGTGATTATGTTTTCAGCTTTAGATCCATATAGTTTGTCTGTAATAGGACCAAGTATTTTGGTCATAATGTCTGAAGAATTTTTAGTGTTTAGTAACATTTTATAAACAATATCTAATTGTTTAGGATCAGTTGAACTAATTCCTGAATTAATTACTATATCAATTCTTGCTTTTGCTTTAATATTTTGCATTTGATATAATTCAGAATTAGGATTAATTTGTAAAGTTAGCGCATCTAATGATTCAGTTATTAGTCCTTTTAATTTATTTTCTAAATTATCAAAAAATAAATGCATTGATTTAAGAACTGGATAATATACTTGGCATGATTCTGGTAATAATAACAAGTTTTTAATATTATTGGATCTAACTTTGTGGCACCGATAATATAATTGGGTTTTTATTTTTGCATAATCATAAGTATTTGAACTGTCAGGTGTTAACATTACAAAACCCTCCGGATGAATAACATTGGATGTTAAATCATCGGGTTGACAATTAGTTTCGGCTAAAAAATCATTTAATGTTAATTCACCTAACACGATTTTGTCTAATTTATTCATTAGATCAAATACTTGACCAGATGATTGGATGTTAATATGAACAGGATGTTTAAAAATCTTTTTAGGCATGTTAAAGTGTGGGATATAACGGGTATTATACATCATACCTAACAAATTAAAACCATTATGATCATAACCAACTGCTAATTCAGTATGAACTTTACCTGTAATTGTAGTTCTATTAGCACAATATGCTTCAAAACAAATATTACACATTAGGCCCATGTTTAATTTTAGTTCCCAATAATATTCCATGCACAAACTTACAAACTGAGGTATTACCATATCCCAATCAGAAACAAACTCAATTGGAGTACTAATTAATGATTGAATTGAAGTTAAAAAATAATCTTCCATGTCCAAACCAATAAATAGAGTTCCTTGAGTTGATATGGTAATAATAGGTAGATTGTGGTCTACACAATGCGCGCACAATGATTTGGTAAAATTACTAGCATGATTGAATATAAGGTTTTTAATGATTGGATATTGGGGACAATTGATTGGATAAAAGTTAACAATAATTAATGATCCATCTACTTTAGCAGTTAGTATTGTGTTAATTGGATTATTTGCTGAACCAAGTAATCTTATAATTTCTCTTTGTTTATCATCAAGAACTGATAATGATTTTGGCTCAACATCTTGTGTTTGTTCAATACCAGACTCAATATGAGCTTTTGTTAAAACTTCAATCCCTCTTTGTAAAGCACTTTTTAGTTCAATAACTTGGTTTGATTTGTTGATTGGGTTTGAGGTTTGATTAGATTCTGAGCCCAAACCAATCCAATAAAATCGTCCACGAGCTTCTCTAGACCATTTAGGTTTCCAAAGTTTATTGAGACCTTCGATATATTTTATACCAATAACTCCCGGTATGTGTTTACTAACCGAATAAGCGTGGGTGTTAAAAAATATTTCGATAGCTTTTAATCCACCAATATCATTAAGTTTTTGAACAAGTTGTAACAGTGTTAAATCATAAGTTTCTTCTAAATTTGGTAATTTTGTTTGGTTGTTATTATGATTAGTATTAGAAAGTTCAAATGTTTTATTAATAATGTTTGATTCCATTATTAATAAAATATAAAATTGGTTAGTATATTTACTTCAATTTTTATTATTTAATAAAAATGTTATAAATCAAATTCTTTGTTTACCCCTTTCTTTTTACCTTTACTTTTAGATGGAATTGTTGAATCGGCATTTGACATAGGGTTAAATAGGTTTTTAGTTTTTAGTGATTCTTGAGTTTTCTTATGATCATCGCCAAGTAATGCTCCTACAGGTTCTTGAGGAGATTCGTCGTTATCAGATTCTTCATCAGAATTTTCATTAGAATCTCCTGGTTTTGTTGAAATACCTTCAATTTTATAAGTATCAAAATCACCATCATTTAATTTAGAAAGATGCTCTAATTTATACTTGAGAGTTTCACAAATAAATTCTTCAATAGTTCCTTCACAAAATACAACCTTTTGAATGGCATCCGTTTTGGCGCCTGCTCGATGAATACGACCCAAACACTGAATAAAATCCTGTGCGCTCCAAGTTGGACTGATAATTGATACCCTCTGATGTGATCCTAGAAGGTCATGTAATGATATCCCAACACCACCAGCACGAATATTAAGTAATATCATCGTCTTTTTATTAGCCTGAAAATCGCGGATATTTTGATTGCGTTCTTCAATAGACTGTTCTCCATGAACCACACAATCCACATTTAATTCGTCAGCAATAGTTTTAAGAGTTTCATTAAAATTTAAAAATACCACAGACGATTTACCATCCACAATATTTTCTTTAATCAACTGGATAAAGGTTGGAACTTTAAGTAGTTCGACAGCTTGTCTAGCCCTAATAATTTTTGGTAGAATGTATATAGCACTAGATGCTTTTTCTTTAATGTCAGCATAAGCATCTTCTATAATTTTATATTGTTCAGCAATTTTATCTGCATTAGTCATTTGATAACATTTAGCTCTTATATCATTTTTAGGAAACATATCACCCAGATCTTTAATTCGCATTCGCCCACCGTAATTTGGAAATAGTTTCTTATTGAGAGCAATTGAGTCGTCCGTTTTATATTGGACTGCTAATTTTTTTAACCAATGAGGAAACTTTCTGGGATTGTCATAAAAGCCCATGAGGTAACCAAAGTTTTTAAATAACTTAATTTTATCAGCTAATGTGGCACTTAACATGATAACTTTATTATTCACACCTTTCAAACTTAATAATAATTTTGAATGAAGGGTTTTGTCATTTTTACACCTATGAACTTCATCTAAAATTACCAAATGATTTGGTTGTAATAACCATTCATAAGTTTTTTCATCCTTATTAAAAAGAACAAATGGATACGATTCATGATTTTGAGAACTAAATGATGTATTAATAACTTTTTCATAATTAATAATATTTTCTGGTTCAATTTCAAAAAATTCACAAACATTTTTCCAATTTTCTATTACACTTTTTGGACAAACAATAATTGGTTTTAGTTTAAACTGTTTGGCAATAGCCAATGAACAGTATGTTTTACCAGTACCAGTATCTGAAGCATCTACAATAATATTTGAATTTTCAAAAGCAAAGATCAAGCTAATACAATGAGGTATTTGGTAGTTTAATAACTTGGATATAATATTTTGGTCCATTGATAATAAATTTATAATAAATAAAGATGGTAATTATCAATTTTTATCCAGTTTAACTTAACTAAAATACTTAAATAATAAATACGATAATTAATAATGTTTACTGGTATTATTAGATTACAAGGTATTATAAGTAGTTTAACTAATCAAGATTCAATTGTTAAACTGTGTGTAATTATTCAAGAAAAAATAAATTTTATTTTACAAATTGGTGATTCTATATGTGTAAATGGTATTTGTTTAACAGTTGTTAAAATAAATAGTTTAGGTAATTTAACAGAATTATATTTTGAAATAATGAATGAAACAATAAATAAAACAACTGTATTAAATTGGAAATTAAATGATGTTGTTAATATTGAATATTCAACAAAATCAAATGAATTAAATTTAGATGGTTATATTGTACTTGGTCATGTAGATACAACTGCTACATTAATAAACATAAAAGATAATGAATTTATTTTTGAATTAAAGGAAATCCAAAATTACAATCATTGTTTAATTCATAAAGGTTCAATTTGTGTTGATGGTGTTAGTTTAACTATTGTTAATACATTTAATAACACATTTTCAGTTTGTATTATTCCCCATACTATGAAAAATACAATCTTTCAGTATTATAAAATTGGTATTTGTTGTAATATTGAATTAGATATAAAATTAAAAAAGCAAAATTACGTTACTACACCTGATTCATTAATTAATTCTACTATTTTATCAGATGATCATGCAATGCATATTGCGTGCCGATTAGGTGAACTTGGTAGAAATACATGTAAACCAAATCCGTGGGTTGGTTGTATTATTGTTTATGATCAAAAAATAATTGGATCTGGTTATCATAAAAAAGCTGGTGAAGCACATGCAGAAGTATTAGCTATTAAAAATTGTATTGATAATGGTTATTATGATAAATTAAAATTAAGCACTATGTATGTAACATTAGAACCATGTTGTCATTATGGAAGAACTCCTCCATGCATCAATAGTATACTAACTGAAAATATTAAAAAAATTGTGGTTGGTATTGAAGATCCAGATGATCGTGTTAAAGGTAATGGTATTAAAAAATGTCAACAAAATGCAATTCATGTTAAGGTGTTAAATAGTAATTGTGTATTAAAATCATTAGAACCTTATATATTTTATAAGAAATTTAAAAAGCCATATGTTTATTTAAAATCAGCAATTACTTTAGATGGTAAAATGTGTGCTCAAGATAATACTTCCAAATGGATAACTTCTGAAAAAGCAAGACAAAATAGTAAAAATAGTTTGAGAACAAAGTGTGATACATTGTTAACAACTGCAAAAACATTTTTAAATGATAAACCAAATTATATTGAAATCAACGATATTACAATATTAGACCATAAAAAAATATTAGAATCTGAAACAAGTTTATTAGAAAAATATTCAAATAAAAAAATATCTTTTATAAATGAATACTCGGAAAATCTTCAAAATTATTTGGATAATATTTATTTTAATAATAAAATGGAAATATTAGTTGAATGTGGTGGTAATTTAACAACAACTTTTATTAATCAAAATTGTTGGAACGAATTATGGATTTATATAAATATGTCTTATTTAGGCGATAAAGGAAAAAGTTTTATTAGTTTAGATTCTGGATATAATATTAGTGACTTAAAGCAATTAGGCGAAATTGTCGATATAGAACAAATTGATAATCATAATATTAAACTTGTTATTAAAAATACAAGTTTTAAAGATATTTAAAAAATACCCATGTTTTTAAATTAATATAAAATGACTGAATTAAATGATTGGTTATCACATTTTAAAAAAGGCGGCTTCTTAATTGTTGCGGATGATTATAATAGAGAAAATGAATTGGATTTAATTATTTCTGCAGAACATATTACGGAGTCTAAAATGAATCAAATGATAAAATGGGGTACTGGTATTATTTGTATTACGATGTCAGAGGAATATTCTAATACATTAAATTTAAGTTGCATGGTTAAAAATAATAAAGATCCTAATCAAACTAATTATACAATTAGTTGTGATTCACTAAGATGTAAAACTGGTGTATCTGCTTATGATAGATATTTAACAGTTATCGATTTATTAGAACAAATAGAAAAAAACCAAGTGAAAATAAGATCACCTGGTCATATGTTTCCATTAGTTTGTAGAAATGGATTATTATATGAAAGAAGGGGTCATACTGAAGCGTCAATTCAATTAACTCAATTATGCGGATTAAAAAATGTGGCTTTAATTGTTGAATTAATTAAACCAAATGGTGAAATGTTAAGATTGTCAGATTATGATGATTTAGCATATTTGAAAAAAGAAATAAAAGATCTTTATGACGAAGATTTACCATTATTAACAATTGATGACATTATAAATAAAACAAATCAACTTGATAAAAAAGATTTGATGTACAAATTTAAAAATAATATATTAACAGAATCATCTAGTAAATTAGTTTGTAGTGTTAATAATAAAAATATTCAGTTTGAAATTGTAATATTTAAAAATCAATACAAAAACATTGAAACCAGTATGATTGTTTATCCTTCTTATGCTGAATTTAAAAATAAATTAAAAAATACTCATCCAATTAGAATACATTCAGAGTGTCATACTGGTAATATATTTCATAGTTTACATTGTGATTGTGGTGAACAATTGGATAAAAGCATGGAATATATTTATGAAAAAGGTGGAGGTGCAATATTTTATTGTGGAGAACATGAAGGAAGAGGTATTGGATTGTTTAATAAAATTCAAGCTTATAATTTACAACAAACAAAAAATATTGATACATATCAAGCTAATAACCAACTTGGTTTTGATTATGATTTAAGAAATTATAATGAAATTGCTAACATAATTAATTATTTAGAAATTCAAACATTAAATTTAATTACTAATAATCCTGATAAATATAATGAAATCAGTAAGAAAATTTGTGGAAATGTTAACACAATATTATTAGAATCAAATAAAAATGAATATAATAAAAACTATTTAAAAGCTAAACAAGAATATGGAAGAATGATAAAAATAAATAATGAAGAAAAAGATACAAAAATTATCAATGATCAAATAGAAAAAAAATGTTATATATCTTCTACCAATGAAATAAAATTAAATACAAACAAAAAATATAATGTGTTAATTGTAACAAGCTGTTGGAATAAACCTTATATTGATAAATTAAAAAATGGGGTTATTGAAGTTTTTAATGAATTTAATCAATTTAATAACCATTGTGTTGAATATAAAGAAATCGAAGTTCCCGGATCATGGGAAATACCTTCTATGTGTAATAATATGTTAAATAAAAATAAACAAATAGATATAATAGTAGCTATAGGAGTATTAATAAAAGGAGATACAAAACATTTTGAGTATATATCAAAAGCAGTATTTGCAGGATTAATGGATGTGCAATTAAAATATAACACTAGTATTATTAATGGTGTACTTACTTTGATGAATATTGAACAAATAAATGAAAGACTTGGTTTGGGAAAAACATGGGGGTTAAGTTGTTTGAAGATGCTTGAAAATGCTTGAAAATGCTTATTAATTTAATTAACTTATCCAAGGAATTTACCAGATATATGAGTATTGGCATAACAATCTGTCGCATAATGACCTGGTCTACCACAACGATAACAATTATTTCCGGTACTTTTTTGAGACTGGGTGAAGGACTTAATTTTTTTTTGAAGGTCAGTATTAGGTTTTGGTTTACTTTTACAATGAACATTTTCATGAAATGTTGTGCCAGCTTTTGTTTCAAATTCTTTTCCACAATAAGCACATGGATAAGATTGTACGGGTTGTTGTATAACTGGTTTGGCTGTAGGTTCTTGTACTTTATCAGATTGTTGTTGGACTATTACATGCTGTGTTTGTATAATTGGTTGTTTATTTTCTTCTGTTTTATTTTCCATAGAATTTGCAATTACAATTGATTCAATTAAATCATTTTCATTTGGAAAAAATTCCATTACTGTTTCACTTATTTTGTTTAATAAACATTTTGATTTTCTATGTGTGGAAAAATATGAACCGGTACAATTGCACATAGGATCCTCTTTTTTAACAATAGGCTGAACTGGCTGTTTTGTTCCTTTACATCCGGAAGCAAAATGCCCAGCTTGACCACAAATAAAACATTTATCAGTTGAACCATTAATCATTTTGGTTATTACTTGTATTTGTTCTTGGCTTAACATAATCTCACAAAATGAACCACCTCGTACACTATTTATACCATAAGAATTCATGTATTTTAAAGTATATTTGTCTTCATCAAAATCATCACAATCAGGTATTAGGGCAAATAATTTTACCGGTTTGTATTTTTTTGTCCATTGTGATCCATTAGAATCAAAATGATCTGTTATTCTTATATTTGGATTATTTGTTTTACCAACATAATACTTCCCACCCTCTAGCTCCAACACATATATAAACACCATTAAATTAAATAAATTGGAATTAATTCGTATTATATTCAATTTCTTATTTTTAAAATAAATTAGCAAGTGTATCTGATATAAACTGGTGAATTTATTAAACCATATAATTTATCCTTATCATGAATCCAATGAAATAATGCGGATCCAGTTGCATATTCTGCACCAAATCCATTTGGTTCGATAAATATTGGAACAAATTGGTTGGGATCTAATTGAACTGGTTTATTAGCAGCCAAATTATTTTTTTTAACAATAGCTATGTCAAAAGAATATGAATCAGACCATGTAATTTTGTTCTTAATATCTGATTCAAAATAATCAATAATTACTTGAGCATAAAATCTAATTAATTCATCAACAGAATTATATTTAATATCTATTTCTGGAACAAATTTAGAATATAATGCTTGTTGAGATATTGATGTAATTCTATTTGAATTCACAAATACTCTAAATTCATTTGAATTTGATATAGCAGGTTCCCATGGTATTAAATATAAAATTATTTTATTTGTATCTGGATAAATTGGACTATGTCCATGTACTGAACTAACTAATGATTCAACAATTTGTTTAATGTTATAATATGGACCAGTTTTGTGCTCTCCATATTTTAAACTTACATTTTCGCTTCTTACAAAATATGGCACCTTATTATCTCGATCCAAAACATCTGAATAATTATTGTAGAAAAAATTTTCAAATAGCTCCAATTCATCAGCAAACAATTTGGAAAATTTACCAGTTTGACTTGATATTTCATTTGCTTTTTTCATCCACCCAATATGAAATTCATTATCAATTGTAATGGTTTTATAATTTGATTTAAATAATTTGATCCAATTTGCAGTTTTGTTTGCTTCTATTTTTGCTTCATAATCTAATGGTTTGGTATCATTAAACCAATGATTATTTGTATTAAATCTGGTTTTGTCCAAATTAATCACATCATTAATATTAATTGGTTCTACTAATATTCTATTATTAGTATTAGAACTTGTAGTATGTTCAAGTTGTTGTAAATCTATTGGATCCATTATTATACTTATTTTGATCAAAACCAATTTTATTTTCAATTTTATAAATTAAGAAAATTGATTTAATTGTTAGTTACTGTCTAACAATTCTTTCTATTAATGTCAGATTATATTCAATTGTGGAAGCCATGGGTCGAGATACCTCCATATCCTTTATCAAAAACTAATAAAACTTTACAAGGATATTCTATTGCAGGACTAAGAACAAATTTTTATATTCAACCTGACTTGATGCTAGATGCCGGTTTGTCTGCTCCTTTCTCACCAAAGTATATTTTAATTACTCATGGTCACGGAGATCATATTGCAAATTTACCTTATCATCTCTACATAAAGAAACCAAATGCCGAACCCATTAAAATATTTTGTCCAAAAGAAATCAGTCAATTAATTAACAATTATATTGTAAGTATGTTTCAATTATCAGATGGTGATCCTACTATGACACCACGTGGTTATGAAATTATTGGGGTTGATGCAACTACACAACCAGTTGAAATAGTTTGTGGTAATCAACCACATTTGCTAGAATTTTTTCAATGTGTGCATTCGGTGCCTTGTATTGGCTATGGCTTGTCTCAAATCAAAAATAAGTTAAAAGCAGAATTTACTGGATTAAAATCAAATGAAATCAAAGAACTAAAATTTAAAGGGATTGAAATTACTGAAAGAGTTATAGAACCCCAATTATTTTTTTCTGGAGATACAACTCATGAACTGTTTCAAATTAACGGTAATGAAAAGATTTTAACTTATCCTAATATTTTAGTAGAATGCTCATTTGTTGCTCCTGAAGATTTATCGCATGCGGTTGAAAAGAAACATATGGGCTGGCAAAACTTAAAACCATATGTTATTGCTAATCCTCAAATTAATTGGATATTATCTCATTTTTCACAAAAATATAAAAAACAATTTATTGAATCAGTTTTTGCTGAAGAAAATTTACCTAATGTTAAACTATGGTGCAATTTAAAATAATTTAATAGGTTAGCTGTAATGATTTCTTTAAATGTCACACATGGAAATAATTATATACAATGTCAATATATGATTATTTTCTTTGATTTAAAAAATTATTACTATTAATTATATAATGAGTTTTTATTGTAAATCATGTAAAAAAGTTTTCCAAACAGCTTCTGGAATATATAAACATAATCGATCATATCATCCTAAGATAATAAATGTATTAAAAGAAAGAAGGAAAATTGAACAAACACATTGTAAATATTGCAATAAGGAATTATCTTGTTATGTTAGTAAATGGAAACATGAAAAAATATGTAAATGTAATCCAAAAATAAATGGAGTAATTAATGATATGTTAAGTGAAATAGATAATTTAAAGTTAATTATTAAAAAATCATCAAATCAAATTAAAGAAATAAAAAATAAACCTGCAATAATTAATATTAACAAACCTAACATAAATAATATGTTTGACACACAAAATTGTATAAATGTTTTTAAGATTAACAATGAAGTTATTCAAATATATAAAAATAATTATGTGGATGCTATTATAATTTGTCAAAAGTTTAATACAAATTTTAATAATTGGTATAACACAAAAGATACAAAAGATGTAATATTGGAAATAAAACAAATTACAAATATAGAAATTGATAATCTTGTTGTTAATAATTTAAATAAAAAACAAATTTTAATTCATCCATTAGTTGCAGTTCAATTATTTCAATGGATTAATCCTATTTATGGATTAAAATTTAATAATTGGTTAATGTTAAAAAATAACGAAGAAAAAGAAAATACAATAGAAATAAAAAATAACGAAATAAAGTCATTAGTTTCTGGTTTTGTTAAAAAACAGGTTAGAACAGTTTATCCTCAAAAAAATGTTATTTATTTACTTACAACTGAATTTCATAAAAAAAATAATATTTATATTATTGGTAAAGCATCAAATTTAAAAAATAGATTAAGTACTTATAATAAAACATGTAATCACGAAGTTGTTTATTACAAAAGTTGCGGTAAAGAAGATTTATTGAGTGTTATTGAAAATATGGTTTTATCAAAATTAAATCCATACAGAGAAGTTGCAAACCGAGATCGTTTTATTTTACCTCCAGGAAAGAATGTTAGTTTTTTTACTAACATAATAGATCAATCAATTGAATTTTTTAATGATCAAACAATTGAACAATTACCAAATAATAATCAACAAATAATAAGCAAAATACAGAAATTATTAGATGAAATTAATTCTCAAGCCCATTTATTTAAATAAAAAAATATCGCGTCCTGGTTTTTATCTTGTATTGACAAATAATATTTTTATAAAATAATGTTATATTTATATTTATATAAAATATATGTAATATAATAGTAAAATAATTGATAATAATATTATTTTTATTGTTACATATAATTTAACATAAAACATATTTATTTAATTTGTATCAATATAAATAAATATTTTATTAAAATTCGTTAATATTTATGTCAACATATTTTTATTTAATCTTACTATTGCAAATAATATTGTAAAATATTGATTAAAAATATACAAATGCGTTTCATGTGTTACATATACTAATTATAATATTATTAATTATAATTATATTATAGTATGATATAATATATGAAACTTTAGATATTATTATGTCAACATAAAAACAGTGTCAATATTGACGCGAGAATATTTTTATTTAATTTTAAAGAATAGTTTTATAACTATAATTAATATGGAATATAAATATAGTTGTAAATTTTGCAGTTCAAAATATAATTCACATTTAGGTCTTAAAAAACATAATAAAAATAAACACCCAAATAATAATGAAAAAAAGCCAAAAACTAATGATTGTAGATATTGTGGAAAAATATTTTCACACAGACAAAGTAAATGGAAGCACGAACAAACGTGTAAAGAAAATACTAACGTACCATTGGCAGAGCAAGTTAAAATATTGTCTGATAAAATAAATAAACTTGAGAAAAAAGAAGCTAAAATAACTAATAATACAACAAACAATAATAACACCACAAATAATAATACAACAAATAATAACACAAACAACACTCAAAATGTTATTTGTGTTTTTCCATTAGGTAACGAACCACCTAATGCATTGTCGCTTGAGTACATTGAAAAAACTCTAAGTAAATTAGGTATTAATTCAGTTATGGAAATTGTTAAAAAGAAACACTTTAATCCAGAATTACCCCAATTACATAATTTCTGTGTTACCGCATTAAATAATAATTATGCTAGTGTTGTTGATCCTGAAACCAAAACAATTAAATCTGTAAATAAAAAAGATGTATTTGATAAAGTCTATATGGGACTAGTATCTAATGTTAATTCTATAAATGAACCAACAGATGATGTAAAAGAAACTATTGACAAAATAAATAATATACCAGTAAGTAAAAAAATACTTAAAAAGCTACATTGTGGAATTAATGAGGAAGCTTATCATCATAGAAATTTGGTTAAGAAAACGTGGAAATCAGCAACTTTTACTGAACCAGATAATTGTGAAAAAGAACAACCACGTAAAGTAATTGATCTAAATGATGTATCAGATGATTCAGATACAGATGATGATTATTTTAATTATGAATCGTGTATTAACAAACCATTTGCTAAACCTAAAAATGATGTAAATACCAAACCTAAAAATAATGTAGATTCTAAACCTATTGACATAGAACCAAATAATACCAAAAGCCAAACAATTAGTAAAATACAACAATTATTAGATGAAATAAATTCACAGGCTCATTTATTTAGATAAAAATTGATATTAAAATATTGTGTTCATAAACAAACAATATTTTAATGTCAGACAATAATACAATTAAATCAAATACAATAAAATTGCTAGATACACGAATACCCCATAAAGAAATTGAGACAAAATGGCAATCTAAATGGACCTCAGAAAAAACATATAAATCTGTTCCAGATTCCAGACCCAAATTTTCAATGTGTATACCACCACCTAATGTAACTGGTGTTTTACACATGGGTCATGCTCTTAATAATACTTTTCAAGATACTATTGCGCGTGCTAAGCGTGCTCAAGGTTATAATGTGTGTTGGGTTCCAGGAACTGATCATGCAGGAATAGCAACCCAAGTAAAAGTTCAAAAAGAATTAGAATCCAAAGGTATTAAAGTGTCTGATTTGTCTAGAGAAGAATTCTTGTCTCATATTTATAATTGGAAAGAAACATCTGGTTCAACAATTATCTCACAATTAAAACGATTAGGTTGTTCTTGTGATTGGGACAGAGAATGTTTTACTATGGATCCAGCTTTTTCGGCCCACGTTAAAGATATTTTTATTAAATTATATGAGGATAAGCTAATTTATCAATCCAATTATATGGTTAATTGGGACCCACAATTACAATCGGCTATTGCTGACGATGAAGTAGATTCCAAACCAGTCAAAGCTAAATTATACTGGATTAAATACTATAATGAAGATAAAACAAAATACGTTACAGTTGCAACTTCTAGACCAGAAACTTTATTTGGAGATGTTGCAATTGGATTTAATCCAGAAGATTCAAGATATGCATCTGACTCGGAAACTTATCAAATACCAATTATTAGAAAGCCAATCAAGCTAATAGCAGATTCAGCGGTTGATAAAGATTTTGGTTCTGGATTAGTTAAAATTACACCAGCACATGATAAGTTTGATTTTGAATTTGCAAATCGTCATGGGCTACATCCGATTCAAATTATTAATAAGTCTGGGAGCATTACCAACACAGGAACAGAATATGATGGCATGCCAGTTCATGTAGCTAGAAGAATAATTGTTAAAAATCTAACAGCACTAGGTCATATTGAAAAAGTTGTTGAATATGATTCAATCAGCAAAGTTTGTTATCGAACAGGTGCTGTTATTGAACCTATGATTACCACTCAATGGTTTGTTGATATGAAAGCATTAGGAGCTCAATCAGATCCATTAGTAAAATCAGGTGAAATAAAATTATTTCCCGAAAATCAACTCAATACTTATAATAGTTGGATGGAAGGGCTAAGACCTTGGTGCATTAGTCGACAACTAATATGGGGTCATAGGATTCCTATATTTTATTGTGCGGGCTGTTCAATCCAAGTAGCTAGTAAAGAGTCAACAGTAAAATGTAATAGTTGTGGAAACCAAATGACACAAGACCCTGATGTCCTTGATACTTGGTTCTCATCTTGGTTATGGCCTTGGGGAGTTTTTAAACCAGAAGAATTAAATTATTATTTTCCAACTAATTACTTAATTACCGGATCTGATATTCTATTCTTTTGGGTTATTCGTATGATTATGGCTAGTAAATATATGAAAGGAGTTAAACCATTTACTAATGTATACCTCCATGGAATAGTTCGAGATGAAACCAATAAAAAGATGTCTAAATCTCTAGGTAATGTAATTGATCCCCTAGTTCTAATTGATAAATTTGGTTGTGATCCAGTACGATTTAGTTTGTTAATGACCACCCCATATAGTTCAGATGTTCCTATTAGTGAAAAAACATTTGATATTGGTAAAACATTTTGTACTAAATTTTGGAATGTGGTTAGATATGCGCAATCTATTATGATATCCAATCAAGCCGGTTGGACAAGCACATTTTCCAATTATACAGCTGAATCAGATGAAGACAAGGCTATTATTGAACGATTTAACCAAGTTAAAACTAACATTCAGACTAGATTAGATGAATGTGAATTTGCAAAAGCTACTAAAGAATTGTATTCATGGGTTTGGGATGATTTGGCCAATGGATATTTGGAATATTGTAAAGATAAAATCACAGATAAAAAGCATTTGCTTCTGTACCTTATTTACGAAACAGTTCAACAAGCCCATCCATTTATTCCTCATATTACCAGTGAAATGACCGAGGTATTGGATTTGACATTAGCTAATATAATAGCCAAATAATATATTTCGTTTATTAACTTTTTTTATATTAAATAATATAATGTGTTTTTATTGTGATAGAGAAGTAAAAGGAAATGCACAAGCTTGGTGGTATTTAAATTATGTTTGTTGGACGTGTCGTGTTCAAAATGGAATTAGTAATCAAAGTGAAGAAAAAATATGTAAAGAAACAGATAAAGGCGGTCGTATATGCTATCGTTGTCACAAACAGATGGTTAATGTTGGTTTTAAATTTAAAACTCCAAAAAAATCTGACATTAAAAAATGGAAAGAATTGGAAAAAACATGGGAAAACCAATATATTAGTGTTAATGGTGTTAACACATATATTGGTCCAAAAAATCGTGTTGTCAAACAAAGTTTTTAATAGATGTTTTATTTTATTTAATACCTTAAAAAATATATAGTTTTTATAAAATATTCAATCAAAATATATGACAACTTTTCAGGCCAAACCCGGAAAAGTTTTTTCTATGTTATTATAATGTATAGTTTTTCCGAATATCTTAAAAAATATTCTACCATTAGCTCCAAATTTATTGATGATTTTTTTGGATTACATGATTACAAAATAGATTTTAATGAAATATATATTAATTTTAGTCTTGTTGTAAAATGGTTAAATTCTAGAAAATCCGATCTTAAAAATACTTTAGTAAAATCATATGTTAAGAAAATTGATTATACAGTAGAAAAAGGCAAATCAACTGGTGGACGTCCAAGTGAAATTATTAAATTATCATATGATTGTTTTAGAAGATTGTGTATGTTATCAAAAACAGAGAAAGCAGAAGAAGTAAGAACTTATTTTATTGAAGTTGAAAAACACCTAAATAAATATAAAGATTATATAATTGAAGGCTTAAATAAAAAAATTGGTGTGCTTGAAAATAATCAAAAACCAGTTATAAATACCAAAAAAGGCGTAATTTATGTGTTACAGACTGATTTGGAAATTGAAGACATTTATAAAATTGGAAAATCAAAAGCATTCAAAAATAGAATTAAAACTCATAATTCATCACATATTGATAATGTTAAGGTTAAACATGTTTATGAAACAAATAATATTGACGCGGTTGAGGGTTGTTTAAAAGTTATGTTAAAGCAATATCAATATAAAAAAAGAAAGGAATTTTATCAAGTTGATTTAGATGTAATTAAACAATTACTTAATGGTTGTGACAATTTAACATTAATTCGTAAATCAAGAAATAATAAAGAAGTTGACAAACAATTAGGCGGTTATTTCATATATTTGCATAAAAATTGAATATTTGACAGACTCTACCGATAGTATCTAAATAATAATGTTATTAACTAATAACCAAGATGAATATTATTATATCGCGTACAAGACTCATACAACTGGTTCTGTAATATCATGTCCACTTGATCAAAATTTATCTCAAGGAATACAAATATATACTTTTTTTGCCTTGTTACAAATTGCTTCTCAAGTTTATAAAGACTGTAAATGTTTTTATAAAATTGCCAAATGTGCAGATTCAGTTATTTTGAAAACAGGAGAACCAGAAAAATTGCTTACCAATAAGGTCCAATTAGTTGAACCAATAAGTTTTGGATTTGTTTTGAAACCACAGACCGAATATTATTGCATTTGGGATGATCATATAGATTGGGATTTTAAATCAGGTTCTAAAATAATGGAGGTACCATTTAAAGATGTTAGCACAGGTGGTTTTGCCACTGTGGTACCAATTCCTATTCAGGATATGCTAGCGTGTTCAAACACTGTACCATCTAAAGATGTTAGCACATGTGGATCTGCCACTGTGGTACCTTTTTTGAAACCTACTATAAACAGTTTATATAAAGTGGTTACATTTAGTGGACTTATTAAATATTTAATTAAAAAAGATACTTTAAAATTACATATATACAGGTGTAAAATATATGTAAACCCAGAACAACCTACAACAGAAGAAAATACAAATATTCAATATCCATCAGATACTATTGTATTGAGAACTGGTGATGAAAAAGATGAAGCCTATACAAATAAAATCGAAGTGTTAAATAAATTAGATTTATCAACTGATAAAATAATTTGTACCCATTTGCTAGAAAAACACCCTAAATTTTTTGTCAAAAAATCTGGATATTTTTCCCGTTCAATTATCAATTTTTCAATGGTAAAACAAATGATTAAAACTGAACCTTCGACTATATTTGATTATACTGGCGATCCTGATTTTTGGTCTGAAAACATGTTAGTTTTAGCGATTCAAAAAGCCTTTGAATTATACGAAACCAAATGTGCAAATAAATTTTTTAAGGAAATTTATAGTAAATATAAAACAAATTCATTATGTTTACAAGTACTAACTACCAATCAGGAATTATTAACAAAATTAATCAAGTTGATTCCATCTGAATTAAAGACCCAAGATTTTTACACACGGGTATTTATCAAATACGTGTCAGAATGTAAACGGTCATATCAATATACCTTGCTAATTGAAGAATTACCAGAAGATGTTGAAATATGGGAATCACTATGGAAGGCTTGTGAAATGCTAGGAAAAGATAAACCACATTGTCGTACCAAACAATACGGCAATCAATATAATGGAGATGATGTAAAGTGTGCACACTGGTTATATACTCATTCTTCCGATACTAAACTTGGTGACAAATATAAACACATGGGTTGGACCAGAAATGATTCGTGTGTTATTTGTTAGTAGATTACACTTGATTTTTAATAATTACAATTTATTTATAGTTATATCTTTCAGACCATGTATTTAATTTATCAGGTGAAACATATTTAAGTATAGTGTTATAGCTTTGAATCATTTGTCTAGATTTTAATATTGACAAAACTTGTGGGGTTCTTTCTGAATTATTTGCATATGTTATTAAAAATTTTTCAGGACAATTAAAAATAAATTCTTCATACGCATTATTATAGTTGCCGGCAAGTAAAACTCTAGCTACTAGTAACATTGAATCTATTTGATCTGAATCTGGTTCCAATTTAGGATATACAAATTCAAATAATATTTCAAATAAATCATGTGGAAATATTGGACTGATGTCATTTTCTGTTATAATATTAATAAGGTTTGGATCGTTATAATCTAAATTTGATATTGTAACAGATGCAAGTATTTTAGCAGTGCTGTCTAAATCAACACATTTCGATTTGTCATATGTTTTAATTTCAAATGGTTTTTTTGTATTGAATAATTTATTAATAAAACCAGTAAATAGTGAAAACATTAAATGGTAATATCTAAATATCAAATAAAAATCGTATTCAATTTTTTTATAAATAAATATACTTAATTTTGCTCATTCAGTTGTAAAATATTTTTCATATATGATTCTTTTAGTTCAGCAATTTTTTGTTTGTTTGATAAAAAACCAACACTATCATATTTATTTACATTACCAACAAAAGATTCATCAGAATTAAAATTTGGGGACAAAAATACCTTTGCCATTAATCTTGATTCTCCGGTATTCATAGGTGCTTTATGTAATGTTGGAATCAAATTTAAAAATTCATATCCTTCTTCTCCAACAACCATATAACCATAACCAGGGGTCAAACTAGTAATTTGATTTGTATTGGGATCATAAATTTCAGTACCAGGACCTTTAATACAAACTATAAAATTAATTATTGACACATCATCAAAATGCCATTCATGCGCTCTTGATGTTGCAGATTTATTAGTTACTACTTTAACTGCTGAGTTATTAGTAAGAACCAAATTATTACTTTGCAAATAATCTCGCATAATTCCAATTAATTTATCTTCAATTTCATTTGTTATTCCATTGGCTTCTATATTATCGCATTCGTTTTGGTTAAATATTTTAATCATTAAATTAATAAATAGATATGTAATTGAATAATAAATTTCAATTTTTACTCGGATCCAGACATTTTCTTAGCAAGTTGATGCCATAATATTTCTAATAAATTGTCTATTTTATTTATCAATGTCACATCATCTGTTTGG
>VFQS010001280.1_pt1 | contig 23552 bp, 10 predicted proteins | sample 3512361 | NCBI WGS metagenome assembly VFQS01 (sample SAMN10412375, study PRJNA504923) | tailings metagenome | isolation source: Relicate 1 Philex TSF3 active mining | place: Philippines
GCCCAGCGGGAGGAAGCCGAACGCAAGGCCAAGGAGGCTGCTGCTGAGAAGGCACGGCTGGAGTCGGAAGCCCGGCTAATGCCAGATCGGGATCTCAATGCGAGTTGTCAACTCGAAGAACAAGCCGAGGCGGATGCCAGGTTTGTTGCTGCTTCTGAGGGCTTTTCCCCGACGCCTCTGGCCAAAGGCATTACGAGGAGAATGTCTCGCGAAGAAGAAAAGGAAGAGCGGCGAGAACTGGCAAGACTCAGAAGGCTTGAACGCCAGGGAAAAACTAATGATCAATCTGTGGATGAACCAATGAAAGGAGTCCTGGATGTTGAGGTTGAAGAGGCCGAGCAGTTTGCTCCATACCTGAGAGCGATACCTGCGCACTGGTCTGCATGGTCGGAACAGCATTGGAATATCAAGCTCCTTGACTACTGCTTCGTTCAAAAGGCAAACGACAACAGCAATCAAGGGATTCCGTCCACAGAAGAAGATCTTGCCTTCGTTACTGGCGATAGAGATTCTGCTCCAGCTGATATGGCCCAGGCCCTTGTGGACCGTGTACGCGAGTTCTCAGTTAATCATGGCTTATCACCGGCGCGCCTTCTCATCAAGAGATTAGAGACGTGGGATTACAGAAGCCCTAGCCCGCCTAGATATTTTGCTTTCCTATGGACGACATGTCTGATTGCACAGGGCTTCCCATCACCTTTTGAGAAGGGTGAGTTTCACAAACGCTATGAGAGAGATGACGTATATGGGGCGAACGAGAGCCAGTTTCTAAGCAGAAATCTTCCATTCGCCTGGTTACAGCTCTCAAAATGGCTTGATAGAGACGATATTTTTGATGCCCATGCACACAGACGTCTTGTCTTGCCCAAAACAGATCCCCGACGTTCTATCATTTCGCATTCCTGGAAGCTATCCTTCCCAACTCGGTCTGATCGAAGGAGATTGCATGATGTTCTAGAGAGAGACAGAAAGGAACACACTTCTCGCGCAAGCATTGACTTGCAACTTATTTCTTACATCTACTATCAGGGTGGCTTCACACCTGAATTCACGGCTGCGCTGAAGCAGCAAATTGATCTTTTACAGAAAGGCAGCCAAGCAGAGGAATGGTTTTCAGCAATCATTCACCGGGAGATTGAGGCGCACGTTACGAGTCAAGTCCAATCAGCGCGCAAAGAGAAACCCAAGGAGTTAACAGGTGTCGATCCCAGAATAATGCTTCATCTAGACGACGAGGACTGCTACCTCGAGTTGGTCCTTCCCAGCCAATCTGTTGGCGTTGAGAAGCCAAGACGCCTCAGCCCTAAGACGTACTGCACAGTCACCCTTGAAACCAAGGGCAAGATGCCAAAAGTTGTTAGCGAACTCGATATTGATGACAAACGAGAGGATCTGACTATCCCAGACATACGAGTCAAGCTTGATGAAGAACAGGACGAGTATGTTCTCAAGCTTCGACACGAAGGCCTTGACAACGCGGTACTAGCTGAGTGGAGCTGCGAGGGGTTGGCGAATAACACTTCCTACATTCTGTTTAATGCCGAGACAAATGAAATCATTAACAAGGAGATAGTAAATGACAGCAGCTTATCTCTCTTGTTCAGACGGAATTGGGATGTTGACTTGTCGGACGGCATTGAAGCTGAAAGTGACGATCCAATAAGTGTGTCAAGACTTGGAGGATGGCGTCTTCTTCTGCTTGTGAAGACTAGCCCATTGGAGAAACCTGAAACGATCTCTCTTGCCAATGTCACCGGCGAGAAGGTTGATATTTGCTGGGTTGACTCCGGTGTTGGAAAATCCGACAGCAGACCACTGCTCAAAGGATTGGAGCTACCAGGGCAAGCCACGGGATTTATCATGCTGGCCGATTATCCTGAAGTATGGCTACCTCCAGGCATCGCAGATGTCCAGATTGAGATATTTAGTATTGAGAGTGACGAGTTCTACATGCCGATAGGATCTCTTCAGGTGCCTTCTACTGAAAGGTGGCAGCAAGCAGGAGTACGAAAACTCGTCACTTGTCCAGGTCTCTATTCAGTTCGTTTGTCTTATTCTGATAACACCAGCGCAAGGACGCGGAAATGGTCAAGATATATCGCCCTAGCTGAAGAAGCCAGCATCAGTTGCCTTCATCCAGCCTCATTGCAAGCCAGGTACAGATTTAAAGACACATCTAAAGTGTTAGATCTTGAAAGGGACGTATCACCCTTTGTGTTTCAAGAGTCTCAAGAGTTCTGGAATGCTAGTTGGCTGATACATGGCCTGTGGCCACATGAAAAGATTCGCGTGCACCTGGCCGGCGATGACGAGAATTACTCACAGGTACTTTCAGCAACTAGCTCAGGTAGCTGCGAGATTCCCCTTTCAGCATTCGAATCGTATCTACTGTCGAGGGAATCAGTGAGGCTTTCGATCCAGAGACAAGGATTTATCTGTGAATATGACATGGCCGTGCTTAACAGCATAACAGCAAGAGTTGACCAGCACTTGACCCCAGCCACAGTTTTGACAACCACAACACCCACTAGACGAACAAATCAAAGAAGAAGACCTGTCAATACGCTTGAGATTGTCGTCTATGGCATGAGAAGTGAAAAGGTCCAAGACATGCTGATCGCCGAGATCGAATCACTGATTGTGGATAGTTTTAACCAATTAGATCGAAGAACTATGGAGTATCCCGACTCGAGACGAGCTCCGGGGAGGAGGTTTGTGTTTCACAGGATTACATTCGATAGTCTTGATAATGAAGAAAAAGACATGGTACGCAGCAAGATAGATTCGTTGATTGGGTCGACGGTTGAAAGATCGGGCCTTGATTTCAGAGCTGAGTGGAGCAGGAGAAGAGAATGAGGCCATCCGACATAAAACGGCTCATCGTCACACTCTTGTCGAGTGCTCGTAACCCCGATGTTCCTAGTCACTGTCTGGGGTTGACATGCCGGCAGATTTGTAATCACATTGAATCACTTCTCCCACCAGATCAAGACAGTGGAGTGGCGAAGGGGTTAATAAAGCGGGTTGGAGAACAGCTTGAGATTCTAGAAAGCGAGTTCGAGGTTGCATCTAGAGGAGAGGGGCGCAGGACATACAGAATGGCCCCACCAATCCTGATTATCGAGAGAGAGGCTCCGCTTCGTGCGAGGTATGTTGGTGACCGAGCCTACTTCAATGCAGTAGTTGAGCTCCTTGGTGCTGAGTGCGATAAAGAGACTTGGCTGTTAGAGACTGCCAAGACCGCTGAGGAATCCAGAGACATTCTTGAGGCGAGAGGAATATCGCTGCAAACGGAGGAAATGCTGTTCCAGTTCCTTCCCGATCCCGTATTGCCATCTGAAATAGATCTATCTATGGCAGAGCAACTAGCCAAAGATGGTATTGGGGCAGACATCGAAGTCTATATTCCACGGCGCATCGACTTCTTTGCAAACAGGTGGATACGGGTAGAAAAGGCTCTGCCGAGTGATATGAGCCAGCTTCGTCGAGTTAAAATGAAATCATTCCGTTCTGGAAGATTCGAGCCAGTGTATTTCTGGGAAGCAGCAGGTAGACTGTATCGGCTGAGCAAGAATCAGGCCATGCTTGCAATGTACCGTATTGATATCGACCGCAACGAGGTAAGGCTGCTCAATCTCGTAAATGTTATCCCAATTAGCATTAGGAAGAAATTGCCGAGCGCTTATCAAGCGCTAGTAGATAGGTACACTGAAAGGGTTGTGGGCTCCGAAGCAAAGGGCGATAGTAATGATAATCGCTCTGAATACGTACAAGTCAAATACAAGTACAAAGAACTCTTCGCTAGGCTACTGGAAACCAAGCTAGGAATTAACAAACCCCTGACATAAAGGACTAACCACCTTCTAACGAACGTCACTCCTCCAATGCCCCTCGACGCCGTCTCTGCAGCCACGACCACCAGGGACAGCCTGGTTGAGTATCTGCTCGCTGCTTACCCGATCAACGACGCGGCACTCAGGCACGGTTTTGAGGAGCTGCTAAGGCAACCCGGAACAATTTCGCAAGACCCGTACCTGGAGGGGAACCAGCCGTATGAGGCTGGCAAGACGATCCGCCAACTGACGGACGAGGGTCTCCTCGATCCGAGGATGCTGCAGCTGTTTGAAGCTGATCGGCCGTTGTACGCGCATCAGCAGTCTGCGGTCGTTGCTGCTGTTAAGGATCAGGCAAACATTGTCGTGGCTACTGGTACAGGATCAGGAAAGACGGAATGCTTCCTGATCCCAATGCTTCAGCACTTGCTTCAGGATCCACGTCCTGGCATGCAGGCCCTGATCCTTTACCCGATGAATGCCCTGGTCAACGACCAGGTCAAGAGGCTGCGGAAGCTGTTATGCCATCAGAACGATGGCCCCAATCTAATTCGATTCGGCTTCTATACAAGTCGGACTGAAAAGAGTCACGCGAAAGCCGAGGAAGCACTCCGTCGTGAATTGGAAGGTACCGAGCGGCAGGAATTGCTTTCCCTTTTTGATGAAGCTGATCGCAAGAGGCTGATTGGCGCAGCACCCCCGGAACTGGTGAAGCAGGCTGCTGCCAGGGTGATGCGCGTTCAAGCTATTTCCCGAGAAGAAATCTGGAAGTCTCCTCCGCAGATACTGATCACGAACTATTCGATGCTTGAGCACATGCTCATGCGCCCCAAGGAAAGAGGCGACATCTTTGAATCCTCGAAGCATTTCAGGATGCTGATCCTCGATGAAGCGCATACATATACCGGGTCTACGGGAACGGAAGTTGCGATGTTGTTGCGGCGTTTCAAGCTCGCAATGGGGATTAAAGCTCGTGGGCAGATCCAAGCGATTGCCACGAGTGCCTCCTTGGGGGATCCGCGGGAACAAGGAATCAAGAAGAAGGTCTGCGATTTCGCCTCTCAGCTGTTTGATGAGCCATTCGCTGAGGAGCATCTGATTTGGGGAAGCAGGGTCAGCCCGGACAAGCGCTTTGGCCCAACTTATGCCGTGGAATCACTTCCTGATGATGAACTCTATGAGCGCTACGAGGCTCTTGATGTTGGTTCCATTTTCAGCTCCGTAGAGTCCGCCAAGGAGGGCCTGAAAGGCTTGGTACCTTCTGTGCAGTTAGAGAAGGCGCAGCAAGCATCGGGGGGCGATGTCCATGTTTTCCTTTGGCATGTTCTCGCAGGGCATCCCCATATCCGTCGCCTGATGAACGTTCTTGGTAGCGGACCAAGGCCCTGGAGCCAAGTGGCGACTAGTGCTGATTTATGGACGCTTCCACGTTCCCTCGATGGAGATGTGGAACCACAGGAGTTGCCACGTGTGTTGAAGGCACTCTCCAATCTCGTCCAGATCGTGACCAGCGCGCGTCTCCAACCGGATGAGCAGCCTTTACTTCCCGTTCGATTGCATCTGCTGTATCGAAGCATGGAGGGGCTCTTTGCATGCGTCAATCCCCGTTGTCCAGGTGCGCCCACAAGCGCTGAGAACACTCGGAACATGATGGGCTATGGCAGGTTGTATCTGGATCGGCGCACGCATTGCGAATCCTGCTCAGGACCTGTGCTTGAACTCTCCTCTTGCCGTAAGTGTGGGGAGGTGTATTCAATTGGTGTTGGCAAGGCGAATCTCCTTTTAGAGGTGCCGCGCGCGATTGAAAACATCGAAGAGAATGAGAATATTCTCGTGCTCACGCCTGTTCAGCGGCATCTGTTGAGTAGCGATGAAGAAACAGGCGAAGAGGACTCGGTCGATGGGGAGACGGCAACGTCTGAGTCAGTCATCACGTTGAATGGTGGCTATCAACTGAAGCCCATTGTGATCACTGAAGATGGTGGTCAATGGCAAGTCCTTGAGACGGAGGGAAGCAGTTCAAAGGTAAATCGGTTGTTATCTGAAGATGCCTTCCAGCTTTACCGATACATCAAACCAAAGACCAAGCCTACCGCGGAGGGGGAAGATCCCACGCCGACCTGCTGCCCGGGATGTGGTGCCAGAAGAATGCGGCAAACGTGGATGAGCCGTTTCACATCGTTCACCGATGCGCCTTTGTCGGTGGTCATCGATCGGTTGTTTGATCTTCTCAGCGAGGAGGCCCAGGGGTCTGCCAGGGATAACCACACAGTGGCGGAAAAGATTGTTAAGCCCAATTCGAAGATTCTTACATTCTCAGATGGTCGCCAGGATGCTGCTTATTTCGCCTCAGACTTTCAACGTTCTCATACCGAGTTCCTCTATCGACAAAGCATCTGGAAAGCCTTTAGAAGCGTAGCGGTCAATCGGTCGGCAACCATCACTGAAGTTGAGGATGAGTTGAGAGAGCAGCTTCGGGAGGCTTCCATTCCCCATCCAGATCGAGATCCTGAGCTCCATCATAAGAGCTACTCAAGTCATGAACCCAATCAGCATCTACAGCTAAGTAGAGCTGCAAAGGACCTCGACAAACTGGCGGCGAAAAGGTCTCGTGAAGTCTTGCTGTGTGAATTTGGTCTGCCTTCGGCTAGGAGGACTTCCATGGAGGCCCTTGGTCTGGTGGCTTGTCATGTTGATGAGATCCCTGAGAAGCTTATTGATCAGACTTGTTCTATCCTGAATTGGAATGAAAGTGGAAGTAGAGAGTGGGCCCGGGTCTTCCTCTACGGCTTGACAGATGAAATCCGGCTCTTAGGGGCTGTCGATATTCAGGATGCCTCTAACTATTACAGCGAGACAGGTGGCGATGAGACTGGTAGACCTGGGATCTTAGGGAACAAGGGTCAACCAAAGAAGTTTTTGAAAAAGGCGAAGCTGGAAAAGGAGAATGATGTGATCTCCTTTCAGCCGCGGAAGAACAAGGATGGTAAGTGGAGCCAGGTACAGAATAGGGTCGTTCGGCTGGTTGAGAAGGGGCTTGGTTCTATGCCCAGTGAGGACATAATGAATGAACTCTTTGATGCCCTTGTCGACAGCGGTTTGCTTGTTCTCTATCCAGGTCAGGGATACCAGATGGCATGGAGACAGAATAGTCTGTCTGAATCAGATCATGATTGGTTTGAATGCCCTCAGTGCAAGCAGATCTTCCATAAGCCAGGTCTCAGCTCGATCGATATCAATCAAGTACCAAGAGCCTTTCTCTGCCCAGCGCACAAATGCGAAGGTGTGTTGGGCGTCAGAGTTGAGGGAAATCTTACCAAGCAGCACTACGTTTCTTTGATTCAACGTCGTCCCATCTCCTTAACGGCCGAGGAACATACCGCCCAACTCCAACCGGAAGAGTTGTCAGAGCGTGAGAATAGGTTCCGATCAGGCGAAATCAATCTGCTTAGTTCCTCCACAACTCTCGAACTCGGGGTTGACATCGGCGAGCTTCAAGTCGTCGCTCTGCGGAACTTCCCACCGTTCGTCAGCAACTATCAGCAGCGGGCTGGTCGTGCTGGTCGGCGCGCTGATGGCTTGGCTGTCACCGTGATGTATGGGCAGCGCCGACCGCACGATCGCTATTTCTTCGAACAACCACGTCATCTGATTGCCGGCTCCAATAAGGTTCCCACATTAGACATTGGCAATTATTCAATCGCTAAACGCCATGCCCAAGCTGAGTTGATCGGCCATTTCTTGCGTTACAGCCACCAACTTGGGACGGAAGATCTAACTGTTGGCGACTTTCTTGGTCTCCCGGACTTGGATCATGAGGAAGCCGCTGTCGTTGAGCGTGAACTGCTTGAAGGCTACTACGGCAAACTTCGCCTATGGCTAGGAGGAAAGGATGCAAAGGTGTTCTGCAAGAGCATCTTGGCTCTTCTTGGATGTGAGATCTCAGAACAGGAGATTCTGGTAGGATTGCGTGAGGAAGTTGATCGGTTTGCAGATGAGCAAGTTGCAGACTGGAATGGTCAGGTCAAGAACTTGCATGAAGTTGTCGATGAGTGGAAGGAGGTCCGTGATCGTACGGATAAGCAGTCCAACATTAAGTCTGATCGGCTGAGCAAAGCTCGTACTGCGATCATTGCTGAACTGAAAAAGATCCGCGCGCTCAGGCTTCATGATGTTCTGGCTCAAGCCAGCGTTCTTCCGATCTATGGATTTCCCATTGATGTCGTTCAACTGTTGACTCAGAGAAACGACACGCGCCTGTGGGGGAGCGGAGGTCATCGTCTACAGCGCGACCGACGCCTTGCCTTGACGGAATATGCTCCTGGTCAAGACGTCGTTGTTGATGATCGGGTACATCGCTCGGTTGCGGTCGTTAGACCAATTGATCTGGTGACTCGCTATTATTGGGTCTGTGATAACTGCAATGTCTACGTCAGCAGGAGTAATCAAGCTCAAATCAAGAAGCACTTAGAGAATCAGTCCGGTGAATTGGAATGTCGGGTCTGTGGTGTAGAGGTCAAAGAGGGGAAGGCAGGGGTTGGCCGAGCCTATGTGATTCCGCGCTCCTTCAGCACCAATTGGGCAGAAACGCCAAAGATCACGCCGTTCAGAAAGCCGTTGCGTCAGCCGACATCGCAGGTTTTCCTGGCACAAGAACAATCCGATCAAGATGTTGATCTGACAGCCACAAAACCCACCAAGTATTTCCAACTCATCACCAGCCGTTCAGGGATCTTCTTCTTATCCAATCAAGGACCACGCGGTCGTGCTGGATCATTTGCGACAAGTGGTTATCGGCTATGTAAGTTCTGCGGCCTTGATCTTTCTTCGCAGGTCATCAGTAGGCGCGGCAGAACCTCTCGCAATGCGCAGCCGGCCCAGGCCGTTGAACATATAAACCCAATCACAAGCAAGACTTGTAACGGCAAGCCGATGCTTCTGCATCTTGCCCATCAGTTTCGAAGTGACTTCTTGAAGCTTCGCTTCACTGACGAGGCCAACCCACCTCGCCTCTTTGGCAAGATTATCAATCTTGAGGCTGGCAACAGTGTTGATTCAGTTACGGAAGACCAGGATGCTGCTGATGGTGTGGATCGCGATGGCTCCAGTTTCTGGCGCTCGTTGACCTACGCCTTACTGGCCGCTGCCTCTGACGTGATTGATATTGACCGCTCGGAGCTCGATGGTCTTTTCCGTCCTGTTGAGAATGACTACAATCGTGCAGAGATTGTCATCTATGACAATGTGGCCTCAGGAGCTGGTCATAGCAAGAAGATCGCGGAGATGTTTGATGATGTCCTTAAGCGCACGCTTGAGCTTGTGAGTTCCTGCTCTTGTGGCAGCAGTTGCTACAACTGCTTGCGGACTTATTCCAACCAGAGCTTCCATGCGGAGTTGGATCGCCATCTTGTTCGCAAGTTCCTGGAGCCAATCGTCGGTGAGCTCAATCCGGATGAGCATCAGCGCTCCTTCGCTCGACACTGCAGTTACTTTGATACCGAGAAGTTGCCCGAGCTGCTAACTCAGCATGTGTCCACCGCGCGCCAGGGTACAGCCTTTGTCCTGAATGACTTAAAGAGCTATCTGCCTTTGCGTGAGCTCGAAATGGCGATTGACTCTCACAAGGCAAATGACAAGCCAGTCCTGTGCGTGCTGAGTCAACTGCCTGCCAATGACGGGTCTACTAAAAACAAGTTTACACGTCGAAAATTTGCAGATTGGATCGACTCAGGCTATTTGGATCTTTATCATCACCCCAGCTCATGTGTCGAGATGTTCTGCATAGGCATGGGCTCTGCCAATGCTGTCGCAGGTCAGCTCTTGAATCTCCCTGATCAAGAGCCGAAATGTCTCATCACGAGGAGCTCGAGCGGGGTTGAGGATGCCTTCCTGAAAATTCAATCCTTAAGGGATCAGTGCACGAAGGTCTCTTCGTCTCAATTTGACGATCCTGGAACCAAAGTCTTCCGCTTTAGGCCGACCGGAAGTTCTTACGCTGTTGATGACCTGCGCGCAATGATGGGGCTTGACTCAGTCCTTCAGGATCGACAAGTTCTTTCCGCAGACTACTACGATCGATATTTCGAAAAGCAGAGAGGGCAGTATGCACGCATGTTTGCCCAGTTGTTAAGCGGGCCCTGGCTGGCTAACGACAGTCTGATCACGATTCACACGAATCAACTCAGGGAGGAGTTCCAGGACAATCATGATCTCACGCGTCAGGATGCGATCCAGGAGCAGTTAAAAGACTTCCCCCACTTCCGTTTACGCTGGCGCAACTACAACGCCCCAGGCCCGAAGCTCGAGCACGCGCGGACTCTCAAGATGACGTTCGCCGACGATTCCTGTCTTCTGGTGACGTTTGACAAAGGGCTCGACTTCGTTCGGCGCCGATGGGGGACAGAGGAGTACGAAGTGACAGAGAAGACCTACGTGATGATTGAGCCTGTATAGGCAATCTCCCATGTCCTGTCCTGGCAGCCCGCAGCTGCTACCCCCACCCCGTCTGCATCAGCTCTCTGACGCTGATCGGGTTCAGCACCAACGCGCAGGTCTCCCAGGCCGCGTCCTCCACTTTGCTGTACTTCTTGTCGAAGGGGTTGCGGGTGGCCGTGGTCTGGTCGATCAGCTCGGCGATCTCTGCTTCATCGTTGAGGGCCACCTTCACCCACACGTCCTCCAGGGTGTCGGGGATCTGGCCGAAGAGCTCATGAATCGCTTGTAGCCGCTCAGCCAGCACGCGGTGCACCTTGTCTTCCACGGAGTCGCGGTAGCGCAGGTTGGCGATCCACACCTGGTTGCGGGCCTGGCCGATGCGTTGGATGCGGCCTTTGCGCTGCTCCAGGCGGGTGGGGTTCCAGGGAAGGTCGATGTTGATCAGGGTGCCGAGGCGCTGCAGGTTGAGGCCCTCGGAGGCGGCATCGGTGCCAAGCAGCAGCTTGATCTCGCCCTTGCGCACCCGGTCTTTCAGAAGGGTGCGATCGCAGCGTTGGAAGCGGCCGCCCAGCCAGAAGCCGGAACGGTTGCTGCCGGCGTAGAGGCCGATGGTCAGATCGCTGGGGATGTCGGGGTGTTTGGCCAGCTCATCCCCCATCCAGCGCACCGTGTCGTAGTACTGCGAGAAGAGGATGCAGCCCCGATCCAGCCAGCGTTCCGTGGCATTGGGGTTGGTGCCCAGCAGGTAGCCCAGGATGGCCTCGAGCTTGGGGTCGCGGTTGCCGCCCTGCTTGAGCAGGTTCAGGCAGCGCTCCAGCGACGTGATCTCGTCCGTAGAAAAGTTGCGGAACTCGCTGTAGCCCCGCTCCTGGCCCTCGTTGCCGAAGAGATCCTCGTCGGCGTCGTCCTCGTCTTCCTCCTCCACGGATCCGGGGCTGACTCCGAGCAGTTTCGCCACGGTGTTACGGCCCGCCTCCATGGAGCTCCCGAGGCGCCGCAGCAGCAGCGTCTTGAAGAAGCCGGCGCCACGCATCCGCTTCTGCAGCAGCTCGCTAAACGTCTCAGCCTCCTCGTACGCCTCCTTGAGATAGCCACCGAGGGTGATGGCGTCGTTGTCGTCCTCCCCGAAGAGCTTCACCTCCACCTTGGGCAGGTAGTAGCTGCCGGTGGCCGGGTTGATCTCCTGCTCCAGGTAGCTGCGGGTGCGGCGCACGATGCAGCGCAGCAGCGGGTTGAAGCGCTCGCCGTAGTCCGGCAAGAGCTTGTTCTTGAGCTGCACCCGGCGGATGGCCGTTGGCAGCCTGTCGAGGCTCTCTGGCGTGAACTGCCACTGGTTGTCTTTGGCGCGCAGCTGCCGGCGAATCTTCTCGATGGCGGCGTCCTCGGTTGAGGCCGGCAGGGGGTCGCGAACGAATTCCCAGCCTTCCGCCTCGTCGTCCGCTGGAACGGTCTGCTCGCCGGTGGCGATCTGGATGGTGCGAAAGGCGCTGAACCAGCGGCTGGTCTTGGTGTTGCCCCCCAACACGCCCTCATTGCCATTGGAGAGGATCGAGAGCAGATCCCAGGCCTCCACGGGGTGGAGCTGCACGGGTGTGGCCGTGGCCAGCAGCATGCTCTTGGTCTTCTCGCCGATCTGGCAGAGGAAGGCCATCAGCTTGTTGGGCTCCGCCTTCTCGTCCACCTCCGGTTGGCGTGCGTCCGTCTTGGGCCGGTTGCGGCGCCTGGCGCGGTGCGCCTCATCCACGACCACGCAGGTGTAGCGCTGGTTCAGCAGCTGGCGGAGCGCCTCCGGCATCCCCCGCACAATCAGCCCCTGCGACACCAGCCCGATGCGGCGCGGGCACTTGCTGAGCGACTTCACCCCCTCGGAGGGGTGCTCCACGTCGTGTTCATCCACCCAACCGCGGCCGTTCCAGTAGGCCGAGGGCAGCTGCAGCAGTTCCATCAGCTCATCGCGCCACTGCTGCAGCAACGGCTTGGGCGCCAGCACCAGGATCGGGCCGCCCTGGGGATCTTCCAGGGCCATGAGCAGTGCCGCCATGGCCAGCTGAATGGTTTTGCCCAGACCCACCTGATCGGCCAGCACCAGGCGGGCACCGCCGAGGCGATGACGCTCCAGGGCCAGGCTGGCGAAGTACTTCTGGTGCGGCCAGAGCCCCTGCTCGCGCCGGTAGATCGGCGTTTCCACCGCGGCGGCGGCGGCAGCCTCCTGCACAGGACTGCTCTGGAGCATGTCGGGCTCCACCACCCGGCGGTGAAGGATCCGCTGCACGTCCTGCTGAATGAACGGGCAGTCGGCCAGGGCACGGGCGCGGTGGTCGTTCCAGAGGGCATCGAACTCTTCCTGCACCCAGGCGACGGTGTCGGAGTCGTCGCATTCCCAGAGCAGCTCGTAGTTGAGCTTCCAGGCGCTGGCGCTTTCGTTGACGCTGCCGAGGAATGCGGTGCTGCTGCCATTGGCGTAGCGGATCACCCCGGCCTTGCCGTGGATCAGCCCGAAGGCCGTGTCGGGCAGCACCCGGATCTCGATCTTGTCGCTGAGCAAGGCGTCGTAAAGGGCCTTGTAGCGAGGCAGGGCCTTGGGAAGCGCCAGCTCATCGAGCGGGGCTGCACACCAGCTGCGCCGGAGAGCCGCGCCGGCTGCGGTGGCTGTGGCCAGGTCATCGGGATCGAGGTCGGAGTTGCAGATGATCCGCACCTTGCCGGCCACTGCCGTGATCGCCTCTCCGGCCACCTCCAGCAGGCTGGAGCGGAAGTAGCCGGCGATGCGGTCGTAGCTCACAGCCCCTTGCAGGCGTTCGTTGAGAACGCCCTGGTCGAGCCGGCTGCGCCTACTGGAGTGGTGCTTGAGCATCAGGCGTCATCGTTGCGCAGACGGCCAGCGAGGATGCGGGCGGCTTCTGAATCCTTGGCCCAGTCAGCGGTGTCTTCCGAGTTGCCGAGGGCCGCCAGCCAATCGAGCAAACGCACCATCGACTCCCGCCGGCCCCAGTAGGTCTGCCCAAAGGTGTCGCGCAGGTATTGGCGCCCTTGATTGGGATCGTTGTCGGCTGCCGCCGTCTCGCAGATGGCGAAGAGCAGATGGCGCAGGGGGCTGGCGGCAAAGGGGTGGGGGCCACTGGCGCTGGCGCGTCCTCTACGGGGAAGGGCAGCCGCTGATTCCACAGCACCCTCAATGGGTGCCAGCAGGCTGGTGCCAAAGCCTGAGGGGGTGTGCACGCGGGTGCCGTTGGCCTTGTCACTCTTGAGCAGGGGCTTGATGTCAGCGACGCCGAAACCGCGGGCAAGTTCTTCGTACATGCCCTTGCGGCGCTCACCGCGGGATTCAATGTCGACGGCGCGGAGGTAGTAGCGCTCGATCAGGCTGAGATCGCGCCAGGAGTCGTTGAGGCCCTTGGGGATCAGCGCATCGCAGGCGATCGTGATGGCGCGCTCGATGACTTGCTCAAACTCACTCTTTTCTTGTTTAGATCGAACGGCGAAGACCTCATCTACAACATTCTTGCCATCCAAGGTCGAATATTGAGTCAAGACCTTAAGCGCTGCCGCATAGGCAGCAAGCTGGTAGTCTGAGTCTCCGAAATTAGGTTCACCATTTTCATCTAAGGCTTGCATAGAGGCTAGCTGATTGCGAACTTCGTCCTCCACCATAGGATAGATATCAAACAAGAAGCCGGGCTCTTCTTCGATTCTTTTTCGCAGAACTAGGCACACTGTTCCCTGCACATAGTTTCCTTTCTTGAGCCCCGCGGCGGTCTCAGTGCTGATCGTCCATGCCGCAGTTGCTTTCAATCCAGAAGCCCAGAGAATCATGCCCAAGTCGGCCCATACTTTTGGGTTCTGATGTGTAAACATCACCACTTGAGACCCATTGCTAGGCATTCTTAAAGTTAGGTTCTTGTAGATTTCTACCATCGATTGTCGGAAGTCTTTCCCATCGCCCCTTACAGCGAGCTCTGAGCGGGCATCTGCAGTCCACTCATTGAAGCTAAGCCTAAGTAGTCTGTCTTGCCATGCCAAAAAGAAGTCTCCCAGCTCATGGTAGTTAACGGCATCTGCATAGGGTGGGTCTGTGACCCAGACATCGCATTCATGACTGATGTCCCTGGCATCTACTAGTTCGACGGATCCGGAGAGGCGTTGCTCACATGAGGATCCTAGTGACAATCCAGATGTCTTGATTGACGCAATAGAACGTGACTGGTAGTTGTACAGAGTATTGAGCGCCTGGTTGGAGAATGTTTGGACTCCGCCTCCTATGCCACCCCCCTGCAATGTTCCCCAAATACATAGCTTGGAGTCAAAGTTAGCAATGCGACCAAGCGCGAGAAGGCCCGCAACGCTTTGCTCTCTAGAGCTGGATAGACTATTCCAGCACTCGCTAATAAGCCCATGCAAGAGTAGCTGTCTTGGCGTAAAAAGGTGGTGCCAATGCGTCCATCCACGTTCTCGAAAGAGCCGATCTGTTTCCGACCCGCTTTCAGGTATTCTTCTGGATGGTATGAATCCTTTGTCTTGCCAATCCGAAAAGCGCTCTTGCAGCAAAAGCTGCACTTTTGATTCCCTGCACAAATCGTCAATATCTGGTGCCGAGTAGCGTCTTTCGCCCCTGCTGTTAATCCAGCGGACACAATAAAGACGCTCTTGGAGAATGTCATCTGCTCTTGGCGCTACGTCATTGTTGCTCCAGTGCCGAAGGCCGCTCTGGCCTCGCAATGCCTCGATCGACCAGGATCGAGTAGGATCGAGAGGGTCAACTACCCGTCCATCGATCAATGTGGCACCTTTCTTGTCTTTGTAGAGTTTGAATTCGGAGCTGCTGACAGCTTGCACATTTGGATTCAGGCGATCTGATTGATCCGCTCGCTCCCATGCGACAACAATTCGATATTTCTCTGCAACTACCCAGCTTGGCGCGACGGGTATGTAATAGTCGCAGCCTTCTGGCTTGACTTCTATGCAGTAAAGGTATGCATCAGCCCTTTCGCCTCTGTCATTCTGTTCAATACCCCACTCAGCAACCTGGCGGTCTGCAGCAGCAAAGGCTTTCTCCTGTATCCTGTTGACTTCATCCTGAACTTTCTTTCCGCCGCCGATTAAATTGATGCTGGCCCAGGTCAGCAGCCCTGCAACTGGGTTGAGGTCTGATCCGAATGCTTCACAACCCATACGGGCTGCCTCAAATGGTATCGAGCCGCCACCGCAAAAAGCGTCGCCAACTTTTGGAGTATGCCCAAAGCTGCGTTGGCCGAGTTCTGCAATAAGTTCAGTTAGGCATGAAGCATTTGTCCCAAGGTGGTCATTAATTTCTCTCCAGGCTGACTCCGAGGGTCCTGATACATTTTCTGGGCGGTCACAGAGGTCCAGCCGCTCTGCATAAGGCAACGCATCAAACGCATCCCGATCGGGAACTGGTCGTTTTCGTTGGCTGTCTAGCTGCTGGCGTTGCTGGTCGGTGAGTCCTTCCCAGATCTCAGCGAGCACAAACTCTTTCTCTTCATCGCTGATGCCTCGCTGAAAGCCCCGTGCACCGAAATACTTGTCTTGGATGTCTGCCGGCGCCACTTCTCGCCATGCCTTAACTGGAATGTCCCCCTTCTGGCGCTGCCATGTGCCGTCATCGTCCATGGTAAGGATCTTGAGGAAGATCTCTCGATCTTTCTTTGGATCGTCAGATGCAGGCATCAGCATCCCAAGGATGCAGGCTCTCACCAGGATCAGCGGCTTACGTCCCCACCACTTGCCGAGCCCGGTGAGTGTCTGGCCCGAAACGGCCTTCCTCTCCTTGTAGGACTCAGCCGAGAGCCGCGCAATGGGGAACTGGGTTTCGATGAAGGCTTTCTGCATCTCAGATCTGATTCGTCAGTTGCGATTGGAGGTTGATCGGCTTAGTCGGCGCCGTTATCAGTCGTTGGTCTAACTAAGCGCTGGGCACCCAGTTGTCGAGCTGAAGGCCTGGTACTCGCTCGAACTCCTTGAGGTTGTTGGTCACCAAGGTGGCCTTCAGGCTGAGGGCATGGGCGGCGATCAGCGTGTCGAGTGCGCCGATCGGGGTGCCCTGGCGCTCCAGGTCAGATCGCAGGTCGCCGTAGCACCAGAGGGCCGTTTCATCAAACGGCAGGATCGCCAGCGGGGCCAGAAACAGATCCAGGGCTTCACGGTTCCGCTTGGAGCCACTCTTGGCCACGCCGTAGGCCAATTCAGCGGCTACCACGCTGCAAAGCCCGATCTCCCCCATGCGGTAGCCCTTGAAGCGCTGCAGCACCGCCGGTGGCTTGGCGTTGATGATGTGGATGCAGATGTTGGTGTCGAGCAGGATCACGGCGTCAGCTCCGGCCTTGGTGGCTGCTCTGGCTGCTCGCGGCTGAGCTGAAAGCCGGGCTCGAAGGCGGCGAGGCCTGCCTCCAGGGTCTGCCAGGGGTCCTCGATCGGCAGCAGCAGCACGCCATTGCCGAAGTGCTTGACGATCACCTCGCTGCCGCTGAAGCGGTACGCCTTGGGCAAGCGCAACGCCTGGCTGCGGCCGGACTGAAACAGACGCGCCGTGTCCATGGCCCTCGCCTCGCATGGTGCATACCGATGGTAGCTACCGGGAGTTGTCATGGATTCAGAGCTCCAGAGCCAGCTGGTCGTGGCCCAGCAGTTGCCGGCGGGCCTTGGGCGACATGCCTTCCCCCTTCACGAAGGGGTTATCGGCGATGGCCGCCCGCAGGGCCTTGCGCCATCCCACTCCCTTCTGCATGGCCTGGCCTGTGGTGGCCACGGTCATCGTGTAAAGCCACCAGCGCTCCTCCGGTGCCAGGGCTTCCCAGTTGCGCAGCGCATTGGGGATGTCGTCCACCGAGGCGTCCTCCACCGCCCAGCACAGCACGCACAGCTCCTTGCCCAGAGACGGGTGCACCGGGATCGGCTTGGTGGGGCTCTTGGTGAGCTTGGCTGTCGCCAGCCCGTTGGCCCGCAGCCGGCGGTTGGCCTCCTCCCAGAACGCCGGCGCCAGGGCCGCCCAACGGCTCCGGTCCAGGGTCACGCGCAATCCAGGATCCGTTGGAGGTGGGGCTTGCAGCGAGGTCACCTCTGCGCCGCTGAAGCGGTCGCCCCGGTATTCGCTGATCGCGATGTGATCGCCTTTGGCGCTGCCCTTGGGGATGTGAATCAGAAAGCCGTGGCGGCTCTCGTCCGGCACAAAACCGAGGCCGATGCTCTTGCGGGTCGCGCTAGCTCGTGTTGTCACGGTTCGGGCCATGGCTCAGTCCTGGCTCACATGGCTGAGGTTGAACCGCTCGTTGGCAGCGTTCAGCCAGTCGATCAGCGCCTGTCCCGTGGGGAAACCCAGCTCACCGACATCCATGCGCAACGATCCGTCCTGCACGATGTCCTGCAGCTTTTCGGCCACGGCTTTGAGCTCCCCACCGCCGTAGCCGCCGGCCGGTGAGCCGCTGTACTCCACAACCTGCTCGCCATTGCTGCTGGTGGCTGTCAGGTGAACGTCGAACGCCATGACGCCAGCGCTCTGCTCCAGCCGGCTGATCAGATTCCACACCGACCCCGAGTCGTCCAGCCGGCTCTCCTTCTGCCAGCGCGCCGGGCGGGTGGCATCAATGGTGCGGGTCTCCTCTCCCCGCTTGGGGATGTCCTGCACGATCGACTGGGAGGTGAGCGAGTACAGCGGCGCCTGAGCCACAGCACAGAGCTTGCGGCAGCTCTCGGGAACGCGGATCGGCCCGTCGTACACCGCGGCGCTGCTGCTGATCGGTGAGGAGCCGTCGGTGGTGTAGTGGATGGTCACCCCGTTGGCCTTGGGGAACGCCTGCAGCTCCACCTCGTAGTGATCGCCCCGATCGATCAGCTGCTTCTTCAGCCGCAGGGTGGCCGTCCAGGTCTTCACCTCGCTTTGTCTTTCGGGGCTGTCGCTATCGAAGGCCAGAAACTTGTATTGGAGCCCCCTGGCCTCGAATTTGGTGGGCGTGGGTACGGGCGTTGACGCCGTGGTGGGTTCGCTGTCGCCGCTTTCGAACACGATCCGGTCGCAGTGCAGCGGGCTCACCTGCAGGTAGGTGCGGCCATCACCGTCGTCGTCGCGGCTCAGTTCGCGGATCTCCAGGCTTGGAGATGGCGGCGGGAAGGGGCCCTTGCGCACGTAATTGCCCTCAGGCCGCCACAGGTCACGGCGGATGGCCTCAGCCTTGAGATCCTCCAGAGCGGAAGGCTTGTGCAGGGGCCAGTCGGTGCGGGTCGCCGCCGCCCGCTTCACGTCACTCCAGAGCGCCACGCCGCCATCGGTGGTGCCGAACAGCTTGGCTTCGGCGTAGCTGCGGAACGACTCCTCACTGATCTCGGTGGTGAACTTGCGCACCGTCTTGAGGGTCTGCTTGATCGTGGCCTCACCATTGGTGTTGCCGGCAAAGGCCAGGTCGATCGATCCGGCTCGCAGCGAGGCGTTCACCGACGGGTAGACCAGCTGATCAAAGGTTTCCTTCAGGGCCGAGGTGAACTGCAGGCCGATCCGGTCGCGCAGGCTGTCGAGCGCCCGCCATTGCGGGTCATTCGGCGGGGTGTTCTCGGACTTCAGATCCTCCTCGATGCTCACCAGGGCCCTGGATTGGCGGGCCGCATCGAGGATTTTCATGTAGGTGTCCTTGGAGCCGCTGAGGAACAGCACACGGTTCTTGAACGGCTGCTGCTGCCACCAGTCCTGCCAGTCCTGCGAGACCGGCAGGCCGTTCGCCTGGCCACCAGGACGGGTGATCACCAGAGTTGTGTTCTGCTGATCCAGCTGCACCTCATCCGGGGGAGGTAGCACCTTCACCACCTGGAAGCAGTCGCGCAGGCTGGGCTCGAAGTAGCCCTCCAGGCGCTCGCGCAGCATCCGCTCCACGGTTTCGTTGTGGAGCGACAGGGCGGTGGAGCGCAGCTTGGCGGCCAGGTTCTGCTGGTTCTTGAAGAACAGCCGACCATCCGGCGAGTTGTGCAGGTACCAGGCTCGGGTTGCCAGCTTGTCGAGAACGTTGGCCTTAAACGACGAGAGATCCCGGCCTGGCCGCTGCAGGCAGTCGTAGAGCTGATACTCCCTGAGGCCGTGCACGGCTCCAGGCGTGGTGGACAGCGAGGCCACCAGGATCAGCCGAGCCGCGTCGGAGGCATCGTGATTGCCGTTGGTCTCATCGATCAGCTCCACTTCGGCGTCGCCGCCATGGGCGATGTCGTGGGCGATCGCCTCGCTCAGGCTGGGGTTGATCGTGCGCACCTCGGAAGCGATCTCGTCCTGGTTGAGATCGAGGTCGTAGGGGTGGATCAGGTCGAGAGTCGCCGCCTTGTCCGACGTCCACAGGTCGGAGACGACCATCTGCATCAGGCGGATCACACCTCGCGTCTGCTGGAAGCCCTCGTTCTCCTTGAACTTGCCCACCAGTTCCCGCAGGTCGGGATGGAAGGGATAGGAGTCCTGAATGCGGGTGTAGAGCGATTCCGGCGTTGTGGTGGTGAGGCCCATGTTCACGGCCTCGCGCAGCGCTTCCCGGTAGGCGCTGGCCACCCCATCCACGACGCTCTGGGGCGCCACCTCGGAAAACAGGCGCTTGCGCAGGATGTGATACAGCTCGTCCCCGTTGGGGTTCACCGGAGTGATCGGCACGGCGATCCGCCGTGATTCACCCGTCACCTGATGAATCGCATTGCTGACAGCCTGGTTGATGTTGTCTTGGCCGGCGGCGTAGTTCGTGCCGCCCAGATCGGAGAGCACCAGGCAGACGTTCGCCATCTCCGCGACGGCGACGAACAGATTGGCCAACGCCGTCGTCGTGACCGTGGCCAGGTTGCCGTCACCAACGGTGCGAGTGACGGCGTATTCCAGGTAGGGCGGCAGCTCATCGAGGAAAATCACCAGCGGCTGCTCACCCAGCAGCTCCTTCCAGGCCTGCGGGCCGGGAGCACTCAACAGCGGTGCCACGTATCGGGTGAATTGCTCCGCCTTGCCCAGCTGTTCGGCAATCGAGCCCCAGATGCCTCCAGGTGCATCGGTATTGCGGCCGTTGAAGCCCACCACCTGGCAGGCCCCGAGGCTGGGCGCGGGGTTGCCGCCTTCGATCTGCGAGAACACCTGCTGCCGAAGGCTTGGATCCCGGGCCAGCAGGCCCAGGGAAATCATGCTGTGGGTCTTGCCCCCTCCCATGGCCTGAGAGAGCTGGAACACCGAGGAGCCGGCACCCGATCCACTCAGATGCCGAAACGCCCTGTCCACCAGGGTGAGCATTCCACCTGTGAAATAGTTCTCCTCGAAGAACGCGTGCCCGTCCACCTCCCCCTTGAGGAAGGTGTCGAGGCTCAGTACCGTGGCGCGCCGATCAGCGGCGAAGGCGGAAGGGCGTGGCTGGCAAAGCTCTTTGAGTGGCATCAGGTTATCGAGAATGGACGACTCAGGAAGGTTGTTGAGTATTTGAACTCGGCGTCATATACGTTCAGAGGGTTCCACCGACTCGTCGAAGGACTTCCGATCTTTCGCGGTACACGGTGAGCGAGGCTTTGCTGCAAGTCCATTAAAGCGACGGCCCAGCTGGCCTGCCCGCCACCGCCTGGTCAGGCTTGACCGTCGTCGCAGCGTCGCCCCGCCGCATGGCTGGTTCAGTCGGCCTCCTGCTCGCTGGGCTCGCCGAGGTCCAGGATCGTCCAGGTGGTGCTCCACACGGGGCCGCAGGCCATCCCGAAGCTGCTCACTTCAAAGGCCACCCAGTTCGGACGCTGCAGCCCCTGCAGAAAGGCCACGACATCGGGTCCGTCATCGGCATGCAACTGTGACTCCAGGTGGGCCTCCCACTGGGGCGCCAGCTCCTCGTCGAGATGGATCGGTTCCGAGGGCTCCACCGCACACCAGCAGGCCCGCAGGGAGGGGGCGAGCGGCTCGCCGTCGTCATGGAACACCTTCATCCCCGTCGATGGACAGAAGAAGTTCCCGTCGTTGCGCTCCAGTTCGATGATCTGCATGACCCGTGGGTTGGCGATTGGGTTGCCCATACCCTGCACCCCACCGGCCCTGGATCGCACAGGGCTTGTGCGAATGACGGTCGCTGACGCGAGATCCGGCCCCTTCCTGCATCCGTGGTTCGCACTGGCGCTCCTCCCCATGCCTCCCCGGGCCCTGATCCTGTCTGGAGTTGCCATCGCACCCCATGACCCGGATCATCATCCAGTGGCAGGACCAGTTCGGCCGTTGGCATCGCTTCCAGGAGATGCACCACCAGGCCGATGCCTGGCGCACCGCCCAGGCCCGCGCCCACAGCACCGGCAAGCGACACCGGCTGGTGGATGAGCATGGGCAACTCCTTGATCTGCTGGAGCCTTGAACGGAAGCCAGGGCGGTTCTCCGCTCGCATGATCGGGGACGCGTCGGCCGAGGCATCTCGCCCAAAAGCTCTCTGCGCCTCGCCGTCCTTCGCATGACCTCACATGCAGATCCGCCCTCTCCCTGCAGGATGGGCACATGACCCAGCCCCCGCTGCGCTGCCATCTGCTGATCGGGCCCCCTGGCAGCGGCAAGACCACCCTGGCCCGCGACCTGGCGCCCCTGCTCACGGGCGACTCCGGCGAGCCGGCTCTGGTCCTCTCCACCGATGCCATCCGCGCCGAGCTGTTCGGTGATGCGGCGGTGCAGGGGCCCTGGGACGAGATCAGCGCCCTGCTGCTGCGGCGCCTCCACGAAGCGGTGGAGAAGGGCCGGCCGGTGATCATCGACGCCACCCATGCCCGCCGGCCCTGGCGGCTGCTTTACACCCAGCACCTGGTCTATCCCCGCCCCGTCGAATGGATCGGCTGGTGGCTCACCACGCCGCTGCCCACCTGTCTGGAGTGGGCGCTGCGGCGCGAGCGGCCGGTGCCGGAGGCGGTGATCAAGGAGTTCCACGCCGCCATCAACCACCGCCAGTTCGGCCCCTGCCGCCCTGAAGGATTGGCGGCGCTGGTGTCGCTCAACCCCGCCGCAGGGGAGGCCACCCCAGCTGAACTGCAGCTGCGCCTGGAGAAGCTCGACGGCCAGATCCGCAACGCCGTCAACCGCGAACGCGGCAAGCTCGCGCAGCGCCATCGCTATGCACGCCTGCTCGATCTGGAGCGGCTGCTGTTCCTGATGCGCCTGCTTACCAGCTTCAACGGCCTCGATGCCAGCGATCCGTCCACAGCATCCGCGCTCCTGGAGATTTGCAACCCGCCGCCCGAGGGCGATCTGGCGCAGCGCGCCGCGATCTATCTCAGCCGCTGGAGTGAGGTGCACGGCGGCAACAGTGAGGTCTACAGCGATGTCGAGGCTCTCCGCGGTGATCTGGCCTGGCTGGAGACCAACGGCTTCACCCGCTTGGATTGGCAGGCCGATGGCCCGATCGATCCGGGCCCGTTTAGCGAGCCCGTGCGGGGCGACGAATCACTTGGCGGCGTGCATGGCGGCTACCCGTCGCTGGCAGACCCGGCCGTCTTTCGCCGGGTGTTCACCCTGCTGCGCCACATCCTCAAGCACCCCTTTGATGCGCCCTCTGGCGCAGGGCCCGGGCCTGGCCTTCCCCTCTACCAGCACCTGATCGATCGCCTCAGCGACATCAAGGGCAGCTACACGGCCGATCAGGAAGCCACCCTGCGCAAGGACCTCGAGGGCCTACTGCGCCCGTATGGCTTCGCGCCGGAAGTGAAGGGCCGCCCCGCCAGCAACCGCCAGGGGTATGCCATCGGCACCGCCTTGCTCTCGGCCGATCAGCTGCTGGAGGTGCACAGCCTGCTCAAGGCCTCGATGGAGCGCCTCAGCGACGCCTCCCAGAAGCCCTTGCTGCTGAGCCTGGAGGAGCGGCTGCGCCGATCCGGGCTGCTGGAGGGTGGCGCCGGGCAGCGCAACCATGGCCGCCGTGCCCTGGCCCATCGCTCGTTCACCGAGGAGCGCAGCGGCACCCTGGCGGCCCGCGATCAGAGCGAACGGATCGAGCGGGCGATCAAGGAACGTCGTCGCGTGCGCTTGCGCCACCTGCCCGATGTCGTCACCGATGCGCAGAAGAAGCAGGGCAAGGACGGCAGTTTCCGCGCCTGGCCGCTGCAGCTGCTGTTTCACAACATCAGTTGGTACTTGGCCTTCGAGTTCGATGCGATCGGTACTTCAGAAGGCCTGATCCGCACCTTGCGGGTCGACCGGCTGGTGTTGCTCGGCCTCGACGGCAACGTGATGCGCAGCCAGGAATGCGAGCACGAGAGGGCGATGGCGCGGCTGGAGCGGCTGCTGCATGTCTGCGGCGGCCTCTGGTTCGGCAACGACCTCGA
>VFQS010001281.1_pt1 | contig 23530 bp, 18 predicted proteins | sample 3512361 | NCBI WGS metagenome assembly VFQS01 (sample SAMN10412375, study PRJNA504923) | tailings metagenome | isolation source: Relicate 1 Philex TSF3 active mining | place: Philippines
AGTGGGATTCGTTGTGCGCCTTGGATAATCATGAGCGCATAGGGCTTTGCTAGCGCACTGGCCTCTTTAGACAAAATCAATTCATCGCCCCTAGAGGGAGACTGAGAGCGCCAATAATTGATGGCGGCCTCTAGCTCTTGAATGGAAACAAACAACATGTCGACAACCGATCAATCGATGTCGAGCATTGTGCCTCGGCACTTTTTGCTGCCACAATAACAGGCATATTCCTTCAGTAACTTTTTGGTGGGCTTTTCGTCCAAATTTAACGAGTAGTCATAAAAAAGCTCTTCGCCGGGAAGAAGGTTGCGTTTTGCAAAAATAAAGACCCGGCCTTCCCCGTCAACCGCGATTTCGTCGGCCTTGCAATTTGGTTTACAGGAATGATTAATCCAGCGAGCCGCATTGCCGCCAACGTTTGCATCAATAACCCGACCATCTTCCAAAGAGAAATAAAAAGTGTGGTTCGGCTGCTTTGGATCGTGAGGGTGGCGACGCAGGGCCTCTTTCCAACTAATGCGCTCGCCAATGTACTCAATAATGGCTGAACCCTTTGCAATTTCTTTTTTTACAAAAACTCCGCGTCCATGGATCTTTGAGTTTTTAACCGCAATGGATGATTTCGCCACGGTTTTCGGGGCTTTGTTTTTTTTCATGGGGTTAGATATCTAAATTACGTGCAATTAAAGCATTCTTTTCAATAAAAGCACGTCGAGGATCAACCTCGTCGCCCATTAGGGTTGTAAAGACTTGGTCGGCCATGATGGCGTCTTCGATTTGAACGCGTAACAGCCTTCTGGTGCTTGCGTCCATGGTGGTTTCCCAAAGCTGTTGGGGGTTCATTTCACCCAAGCCCTTATAACGCTGGCGACTGATGGAACGCTCAGCTTCGGAAAGCAACCACTCAAATGCTCCACGAAAATCAGCAACCACACTCTCCTTGTTTGATTTCTCAGGATCACCACGCCGCACGCGGCTGCCTGGAGGAACTTTTCCAGAAAGTGACAAGGCGGCATTCATTAGGCTTTGATAATCATCGCTTGCGACAAAATCAGAGCTAATCACTGAAATTTTTAAATTCCCGTGAACGCGTTTGGACAACAGAAGTCGATAGCGCTCCGTTCTTTCTTCCTTTTGAACCACAATATCGGTAGGGGCCGAAAGAGGATTTGCGTTTTGTGAAAAAGCCTCTCGCAGGCGTTGCGCGGAATCTTTGGCTAAAGCCTCTGTATCAAAATTAAGGCTTACGCCCGCAGCCACGGCCCTAAGAGCATCTTCATCCATTGTTCTTGATAGTCGATCAACCACCGCCTGAATGTTTTGATAATGCTTCGCAAGGTCCTCTAACTCTTGGCCAGAGATCTTTTTTCCTGCCGGAGTTTCAATAAAAGCCTGCTCAAGGGCAATTTTGAACAATAACTGATTTAGTTCGGCATCGTCCTTAATGTACTGTTCGCTTTTACCAAACTTAACCTTATAGAGTGGGGGCTGAGCAATATAGACATGTCCGCGCTCAATCAATTCTGGCATTTGGCGATAAAAGAAGGTTAAGAGCAGTGTGCGGATGTGGCTGCCATCCACGTCGGCGTCGGTCATGATGATGATCCGGTGATAGCGCAATTTATCGGCTTTATATTCTTCGGCACCAATCCCGGTACCCAAAACCGTAATTAAAGTAACCACCTCTTGGCTACCCAGCATCTTGTCAAAACGCGCTTTTTCAACATTTAAGATCTTGCCCTTAAGGGGTAAGATCGCCTGAAATTTTCGGTCGCGCCCCTGTTTGGCTGAGCCACCCGCGGAGTCACCCTCAACAATAAATAATTCTGATTTAGCGGGGTCCTTTTCCTGACAATCCGCAAGCTTACCGGGTAGACCAATGCCATCGAGGGCGCCTTTGCGGCGGGTCATTTCACGAGCCTTGCGGGCGGCTTCGCGCGCTTTCGCAGCATCAACAATCTTGCCACATAAAATTTTTGCGTCTTGCGGTTTTTCGGCTAAATATTCTGCAAGCGCCTGCGCAACCACCTCTTCAACGGGGCCGCGCACCTCGCTTGATACCAACTTATCTTTGGTTTGGCTTGAAAATTTTGGCTCCGGCACCTTAACGGAGAGAACGCAGGTAAGCCCCTCGCGCATATCGTCACCAGAAATCTCAACCTTTGCCTTTTTTGCAACCTCATTTTCATCAATGTATTTGTTGATGACACGGGTCATTGCCGCACGCAGGCCCGTTAGGTGAGTGCCGCCATCGCGCTGCGGGATGTTGTTTGTGAAACACAAAACCTGTTCGTTATAACCATCATTCCATTGCATCGCAACCTCAACGGTAATTTGACCGCCAAGGTCTGACGGGCGCTCAGCTAATGCATGAAAGATGTTTGGGTGTAAGACGGTTTTTGTTTGATTGATGTACTCCACAAAACCCCGCACGCCGCCTGAAAAAGCGAAGTCCTCTTCCTGGCCGCTGCGTTGATCAACAAGGCGAATATGAACCCCATTGTTTAAGAATGAGAGCTCACGTATTCGCTTTACGAGAATTTCATAGTGATACTCAATGTTGCCAAAAATCTCTTCATCCGCCAGAAAGTGAACCTCTGTGCCACGCAGATTCGTTTCCCCCGTGATCGAGATTGGGGAAATCTCAACCCCATTTTCTGTTTGAATGTTTCGGTTTTGAACAACGCCACGAGCAAACTCCATGTGATGAACTCTACCGTCGCGTCGAATGGTCAAACGCAACCATTTTGAGAGGGCGTTTACGCAACTAACTCCGACACCGTGAAGCCCGCCGGATACCTTATAGGAGTTCTGATCAAATTTGCCACCCGCATGAAGCTCTGTCATTACGATTTCTGCGGCGCTGCGCTTGGGCTCGTGTTTATCATCAAACTTAATGCCAGTAGGAACGCCTCGGCCATTGTCAATGATAGAAATAGAGTTATCGGTATGAATCACAACCGATATTTCGGTACAGTAGCCCGCTAGCGCCTCATCAATCGAATTATCAAGAACCTCAAATACCAAGTGATGTAAACCGGTTCCATCGGAAGTATCGCCAATGTACATTCCTGGTCGCTTACGTACCGCCTCTAGCCCCTCCAAGATTTGAATGGATGAGGCACCGTACTGCTCGTTGGTTTGATTTTCTAAAGACATGAATTTTCTAGTTTGAACTTACAAAGACAGCAAGACTTAGATGCGCATCGGCATTACAACGTACTTAAATGCCTCCGATCCGGGTAATGTAATAACAGCGCTACTATTGGCATCCCCAAGACTAATTTGAATTTCTTCGTTTTTAATGTTGGCCAAAACATCAAGAAGGTAGCTAACGTTAAAACCGATCTCAACAGCATCACCGCTATATTTAGTTTCTATTTCCTCTTGAGCCTCTTCTTGTTCAGCGTTTGTGGACTGTATAGTAATTTTATTGTTTGTTAATGAAAATCGAACGCCTTTGAATTTCTCGGTTGTCAAAATGGCGGCTCGCTGTAACGCAGCTTGCAAAGTTTCGCGGTTTATAGAAAGGGAGTTTTTGTGCCCTTTGGGAATCACGCGCTGATAATCCGGAAACTTGCCTTCAACTAACTTTGAAATTAATTCAATATCGCCAAAATTAAACTTGATTTGGTTGTTGCTAATACTGATATCAACTGGCTCGTCCGTATCCTGCAATAAATGTTGGCACTCTAAAATTGTTTTACGAGGAATAATAATTTCTTGCTTTTGACCATTGCCGGTGGGGCTTGCATCAAGCTCAATATGACTGTAAGCCAAGCGATGACCATCGGTTGCAACCGCAATCACATCTTTTCCTTCCACAACCAAGAGCATTCCATTTAGGTAATAGCGGATATCCTGCTGAGCCATCGCAAAATAAACCTGACTAATAAGCTGGCGAAATTTTCTTTGACTCATACCCCAGCTTGAATGGACCTCAGAGTGGGATTGCATGACCGGAAACTCGGTAGCAGCTAAAGTTTGAAGAGAAAAACGACTCTTACCGCTTTGCACCACCATCTTGTTATCTTTGAGATTAAGACTGACGGGACCCTCGGGTAGGGCTCGCAGAATATCCAAAATCTTCCGAGCGCCAACCGTTGTGGTGACATCGCCATCACCAACCCCAAAATTCGCCTTGGTTGTAATTTGTATTTCAATGTCCGTAGAAACAAAAGAGACCGAGGATCCTGTTTTCTTAAAGAGTAAATTTGCTAAGATCGCTAAGGTATGCCGACGCTCAACAATGCCACTGACCACCTGTAAAGGCTTTAATAATTCATCTCGGGTCGCGTTGATTAGCTGCATTATTCTTTAATTCCTTTTTATATTTATATCGTAGTAGTAATAGGGGTGTCTTTTTCTGTTGATAGGTTAAATTTTATAGTGAAATCAAGCTCTTTTCGAGAAATATTGGTGTGGATAAGTGCGGTATAACCCATGAATAAATTGTGAACAAACCCCACATTACAAAAACCGAACCACTTATTCACAAATCCATTAAACACCAATCAACACGGTTATCCCACGGGCCGTCCACAGGCTTATCCACAGCTTAGTTTTTTAAGCTTTGCTCTAGAACGTGCAACTCGTGGTTAAGGTGTGAGTCGTGCTGGCGCTCCTCGCTAATTTTGCGAACCGCATGTAAAACCGTGGTGTGGTCTCTACCACCAAAGAGCTCACCAATTTCAGGCAAGCTTTTTTGGGTTAACTCCTTCGCGATAAACATTGCAATTTGTCTGGGGCGGGCAATGTTGGCCGGGCGCTTTTTGGAATACATGTCGGCAACCTTGATGTTGTAAAAGTTGGCAACCGTTTTTTGGATACTTTCAACCGAAATTTGGCGATTTTGGATCGACAAAAGATCTTTAAGCGCGCTGCGAGCCACCTCAATATTGACCTCTTTACCGTGAAAGTGAACGTAAGCCAGAATCTTTCTTAGCGCCCCTTCGAGCTCACGAATATTGGAGCGCAAGTGTTTGGCGACAAAAAACGCAACATCCTCGCTCATTGGAATGCCCTCAATTGCCGCTTTTTTCATCAAAATAGCGACCCGCATTTCTAGTTCCGGCGGCTCAATGGCCACGGTTAGCCCAGAATCAAACCGGGAAATTAGGCGCTCATCGATGCCTTCCATCTCTTTTGGATAGGTATCGCTGGTAATAATTACTTGAGCCCCATTGCTGATAAGGGCCTCAAAGGCATAAAAGAACTCTTCTTGAGTGCGCGATTTTCCACCAAAAAATTGAATGTCATCAATCAGCAACAGGTCTAGAGAGTGGTAATAGCGCTTAAACCGATCAAACGCCTTTTGTTGATAGGCCCTAACCACATCCGACACGTATTGTTCAGCATGGATATACCGAATCTTGGCGTCCGGCCTCTCTTTGAGAAGATGATTACCAATCGCATGGATTAGGTGTGTTTTGCCAAGACCAACACCACCATACAAGAACATGGGGTTATAGGACGCCCCGGGGTTGTGGGCAACCTGTATGGATGCGGCGCGCGCCAACTGATTCGCTTTGCCGGTGACGAAGCTTTCAAAGGTAAGACCGGGATTCAGTTTGGAGTGTTCTCGATCAGCAAGGACGGCCCCGAGGTTGGTCTCGGGCCCCTCCTCAAACTCAACCTCTAAATTCCCAGGATTCAATGCGGGGTCTGGTGAGGAGCCGGGGCCAACTTCTTCCACCAATGCTTCTGGGTTCACGCCCGATCCGGGTGCTTTGGCAACCCCTTTTGATGAATCAGCGCCGAGCGTAAATTGAAGGTTAATAGGGCTCCCATAATAAGAGGAGGCAATTTCATGAAGTCTTGAAGAGAAGGTACGCTTAATCCAATCGAGCTTAAATGGGTTCGGGGCACCAATTAATAGTAATCGCTCACTTTCGTCATAACCCCTTATTTTAAGGGGCTGAATCCAGGTCTTGAATTGTTGTGGGGAAAGCTCCTTGGCCAGAGTTTCTAATGCCAAATCCCAAAAACCAAGCGGATTTGGGTGTACAAGAAGGGGCGGTAGATCTGGTTTGCTCATACGAAATTTAGGATTTGATTGTAGCGAGTCTTAAAAGTTATCCACAAGCAAAAATGCGGGGGATAACTTGTGGATAAGTTGTGTGTAAAGAACAATTTTTTAATTAAATCAGTTATTTAAAAAACTTAACCAAAATAATTAGGCAAAACCCGGATATAAAGTTGACGCTATCCGTACAAATAGAGAAAATAGAGGGTTTTCTTAGGATCAATCATGAAAAGAACATACCAACCATCCGTAACGCGTCGTAAAAGAACCCATGGGTTTCGGGTTCGCATGAAAACCAAAGGTGGTCGCGCCGTACTTAATGCGCGTCGCTCCAAAGGTCGCAAAAGACTCGCAGTGTAATGAATTGAAATCGGCTCGCATCCAGGCGCTTTTGCGAACTAGGCCAACAAGCAGTGAAGCCTGGGCTATTTATGCCGAATCAAAGAACGAGGCTCCCCTCGATCTTGGCCTTGCAATTGCAAAAAAATTTGCCAAACGGGCCGTCGATCGCAATCGCCTTAAAAGAGCAGCGCGAGATCTGACTCGCAACAAGACCCCTGGTAATTTCGCAGAGCTTGTCATTCGGTTAAAGCAACCCGTGGGCCGATCCACGCGCGGGAGACTTCGTAACCCCGAATACCAAGAGCTTAAGAGCCAACTGCAGGGTTTGGTTTCATGAACCGATTATTGGGCTATTTAGTAAGGGCGTATCAACTCACCCTTTCACCTTTTGTGGGCGGACAGTGCCGTTTTGTGCCAAGCTGCTCAGATTACGCATGCGAGTGCTTAAAGAAACACTCTACGTTAAAAAGCATCGGTAAAATCAGTTGGCGAATTTTGCGCTGTAATCCTTGGTCGGCTGGTGGCTATGACCCAGTCGATCAAGAGCAAAACAAACAAAACTTTATACAAACAAATCATTGACTATGGACATTAAGCGCACACTCCTTTGGGCGGTATTAACGATTTCGGGCTTGATGCTCTATAACAATTGGCTTATCTATGATGGTCGCCAGGCGCTCTTTGGACCCACACCACTAACGCCTTCAAGTCAAACCTTAAGTCCGCCCAAGGCGTCAGAAAGTGTGCCCCCAGCTGCAAACGTAACTCAGGTCCCAGTCGCGGCACCGGGCCAGTCACAAAAATCAGCCGACCTTCCTAAGGCGGAGAGCTTGCCCACCCCCCAGCAGGCTCCAGCATTTAATGTGGCCAATTTAGCCTCTGGCGAAAAACATACCATCAAAAATGATGTCTTAGAGCTCGAAATTAATACCACGGGCGCAAGCGTGGTTAGTGCAAAGCTATTGAAACAATTAATGCCCGACCAAAAACCAGTCGCCTTATTACAAATCACACCACAAAACCAATATTTTGTCCGATCCGGTCTTATCTCGGCAGGCAGTAATGAATTACCAAATCACACAGCCTCCTTTGCAGTTAGCAAAAACGGTCGTGTTGATAACAAATCGTTTGTAACGTTTGTAAATGAGCGCGGTGGGGTTCGTCTTGAAAAAACCTATTATTTGGTCGATGGAAGCTATGTCGTTGAGGTCGAACACCGGATCACTCAGCTCAATCAAAACAATGCCGGCGGCTTAGTTCTTTACAACGAAATCGTACGGGATAGCTCGGCCGTTAGCGACAGCGAGTTCTATAGCACTTTTACCGGCCCGGCGCTGTATACCGACAAAGATAAATTTCTTAAGATCAATTTTTCTGATATTGAAAAAAATAAAGCAGATATTCCTAAGCAAATCCCCGCTGGGGAGCCCGGCTGGATTGCCATGGTGCAGCATTATTTTGCAAGTGCTTGGATACCAAGTGATAAATCGGTCAGAGACGTGTACGTTGGAAAGGTAGAGCAAAACCTGTTTCGAATCGGCTTACAAGTTCCAATTGCCGCAATAGCAACGGGATCCAGTTATGTTGAAAGCACACGCTTATTTATCGGCCCCCAGGAGGAAACGCTCTTGGAGAAAATTGCTCCTGGCTTTGACTTAATTAAAGATTACGGCTACCTCACGGTCATTGCAAAACCAATTTTTTGGCTCTTAGAACAAATTCATTCCTACGTTGCCAATTGGGGCTGGTCAATCGTTATTCTGACCCTCATTATTAAATTAGTTTTCTTCCCCCTTTCCGCTGCTAGCTATAAATCGATGGCACGCATGAAAGAAGTGCAGCCGCGATTAATGAATCTCCGCGAGCAATTTAAAGGTGATCCACAGAAATTAAATCGCGCGATGATGGATCTTTATAAGCAAGAAAAGATTAATCCTTTGGGCGGATGTTTGCCAGTGGTTGTTCAGATTCCTGTTTTTATTGCTTTGTATTGGGTCCTGCTTTCGTCGGTAGAAATGCGAAATGCGCCATGGATTCTTTGGATCAAGGATTTATCGGTACCCGACCCCTATTTCATCTTGCCAATCATTATGGCGGTGTCGATGTTCGTGCAAACGCGCTTGAATCCCACGCCACCCGACCCACTCCAAGCAAAAATTATGCTGTGGATGCCCATTATCTTTTCTGTCATGTTCTTTTTCTTCCCGGCAGGACTGGTGTTGTATTGGGTGGTTAACAATATTTTGTCAATTGCTCAGCAGTGGCAAATTAATCAAATGTTTACTAAGCGACCGGCCAAATAAGCCGCTAAGGGTCGGGGTTGAATGCATAAAAATCCCATTGCTGCGATAGCAAGCCCTCGGGGCGCTGGCGGCGTTGGGATTATTCGTGCCTCTGGTTCTGACCTTATTGGACTTGCCAAAGCACTTCTTGGTGCTGAGCCGAAGCCCCGCTATGCGCATTATTTGGTTTTAAAAGATGCCCACCAACAGCAAATAGATCAAGTTTTGTTGTTGTTCTTTAGGGCGCCCGCTTCATTCACCGGCGAAGATGTGCTTGAACTTCACTGCCACGGCGGATCGCGTGTCACGCAACTGGTCCTAAATCGCGTCATGGAGCTTGGCGCCCCCGATGGGATGAAGCTTGCTGGGCCCGGTGAGTTTTCATTGAGAGCGTTTTTAAATGGCAAGATTGATTTGGTGCAGGCCGAAGCCATTGCAGACCTCATTAATGCACAAAGCGACGCGTCCCTGCGAGGAGCAAATCTTTCCCTGCAGGGACTCTTTTCAGAACAAATTAATCAGCTGATTGAGCAAATCACGCAGTTACGAATTTTGGTTGAATCAACCCTTGATTTTCCTGAGGAAGAGATTGAGTTTATTGAGGCTGCCAATGCAAAGCAGCGCCTTGAAAAAATCATGAACGATTTAGAGCAGATTATTAAGATTTCGAGTCAAGGAAAAATTTTGCGAGACGGCATTCGTCTAGCGCTAGTTGGCCCTCCAAATGTTGGTAAGAGCTCTTTGTTAAATACATTGGTGGGAGAGGAAAGAGCAATCGTCACGCCAATTGCTGGCACGACACGTGATCGAATCATTGAAAATATTTCGATCGATGGTATACCTGTGCATGTGATTGATACTGCCGGGATTCGGGAGTCCAATGATGTTGTCGAGCAGATCGGCGTAGCCCAAACCTGGGACGAGATTGCTAAAGCCGACATCGTTTTGCTAATCCACGATGCTACACAAGGCCCCGAAACCAACTTTGCAGACATCAAAACAATGGTCAGGGAGCGCGTCCACTCGGACGCCCATATTTTGGATGTGATGAACAAATTAGATTTGCTAGAGAACCCGCAAGCAGCTTGCCTAAACACTGGTGGAGAATCCAAAGAAGTTTTTATTTCAGCAAAAACGGGCGAGGGCATTAAACAACTTCAGGAAACCATTTTGCATCTTGCGGGATGGGAGGGAAACGCAGAGGGCGGCATTTACACTGCGCGTTCGCGCCATCTTCGCGCCATCGTGCTTGCAAAAGAACATTTACAAAAAGCGATGGCGCACGGATTTGGTGGTAATCGCGCCCTGGAATTGTTTGCCGAAGAACTTCATTGCGCTCAAAATGACTTAGGTGAAATCACTGGAAAATTGTTGCCCGACGACCTGCTGGGCAAGATATTTAGCGAGTTTTGTATTGGCAAATAAGCCGTCAATTTAATGTTACACAAATGTTAAAATTGTTATAAATTTTTCTAGCGCATTAAATAATCTTGTTAAAAATTAAACGGTTACGTTTGAGGGCCCAATGAATAAACCAGCCAATCCCGCCACAGTGAATCTAAATGTTCCAGCGTATGTAAAGAACGCAAAGTTGATTCAATGGGTTGAAGAAGTTGCTTCCCTAACCCAGCCTGATCAGATCCATTGGTGTGACGGCTCTCAGACCGAATACGATGAGCTGTGCGAGCTACTGGTTAAGGCCGGCAGCCTGAAGAAGTTGAATCCGCAAAAACGCAAGAATTCGTATTTAGCGATTTCAGACCCGATGGATGTGGCGCGCGTTGAGGACCGAACCTTTATTTGTTCAACCCATCAAGAGGATGCAGGGCCAACCAATAATTGGGTGGATCCCAATGAAATGCGCGCAACCTTAACCCCACTGTTTGAGGGCTGCATGCGGGGTCGCACGATGTATGTTGTTCCTTTTTCAATGGGCCCCCTCGGATCGCCAATCGCACATATTGGTGTTGAGTTATCCGATAGCCCATATGTAGCAATTAATATGCGCATCATGACGCGCATGGGCAAATCGGTTCTCGAGCTCTTGGGGACCGATGGCGAATTTGTTCACTGCGTTCATTCGGTTGGTAAGCCATTGGCTCCCGGAGAAAAGGACGCGGTTTGGCCCAATAATCCAACGAAATATATCGTTCACTATCCCGAAACGCGAGAGGTTTGGTCGTTTGGTTCGGGCTACGGTGGTAACGCTCTTTTAGGAAAAAAATGTTTTGCTTTGAGAATTGCTTCAACCATGGGGCGCGAACAAGGATGGTTGGCAGAGCATATGCTGATTTTAGGAGTCACTTCTCCTGAAGGAAAAAAATACCATGTGGCAGCTGCCTTTCCGTCGGCTTGTGGCAAAACTAATTTCTCAATGATGATTCCCCCCAAAGGCTTTGAGGGTTGGAAGGTAACCACGGTTGGCGACGATATCGCTTGGATTAAACCTCGCAAAGATCCAAAAACGGGTCAAGTACGTCTTTACGCAATTAATCCAGAGTCCGGCTATTTTGGTGTGGCGCCTGGCACCAATCGCGAGACCAATGCCAATTGCGTTGACTCATTAAATGAAGACGTTATTTTTACTAACGTTGCGCTCACCGATGACGGCGATGTATGGTGGGAAGGCTTAACCGACACCCCACCAAGTCATTTAATTGATTGGCAGGGCAAAGATTGGACACCCGAAGATGGCAAAGCCGGTCGCTTAGCCGCGCATCCCAATGCGCGCTTTACTACAGCCGCTGTTAACAACCCCGCGGTTGATCCAAATTGGGATAACCCTGAAGGTGTTCCATTGGACGCATTTATTTTTGGAGGCCGCCGCTCAAATACGGTTCCCTTAGTTAGCGAAGCTCGAAACTGGACCGAGGGCGTTTATATGGCCGCAACCATGGGCTCAGAGACGACTGCTGCGATTACCGGTAAGGTTGGTGTCGTGCGGCGCGACCCGTTTGCGATGATTGCGTTTGCAGGCTACAACATGAGCGATTATTTTCAGCACTGGCTCAATATGGGCAAGAAGCTTGAGGCAGAAGGCGCCACTTTGCCAAAAATCTATTTAGTGAATTGGTTTCGTAAAGATGAAAATGGTAAGTTTATTTGGCCAGGCTTTGGCGAGAATATGCGCGTTTTGGCGTGGATCTTGGGCCGCACCGAGAACAAAGCTGGCGCAACCGAAACCCCTCTTGGCCTATCGCCAAGTCATGTGGATTTCAATTGGAATGGTTTGACCTTATCGCCCGAGCAATTTAATCAATCGACCGCGGTGCGTGCTGATGATTGGAAGGTCGAGCTGGATTTGCACCAAGAGCTTTTTGATAAGTTGGCTAACCGCCTCCCAAAAGAACTGCTCGAAATCAAAACCAAGATTGCTAATCGCTTTCAAGCATAAGCAGTTTGCTTGCAAAACCGGTTGATGTTCTCGTGATCGGTGCCGGGATTGCCGGCGCCTCGATCGCTAATGAATATCACCGCCTTGGTGTCTCGGTGTGTATTGTCGATAGTGCATCCGGACCAGGACGGGCAACCTCAGCCCATGATGGTGCAATTACCCACCCAGCGCTTGGCCGCACAGCCAGCAGGTTACATCGTTTGGCGTTGGCCGCCTATCGGATGGTTGAGCTTGACTGTGCTGGTGCATGGGACCACCGCGGCGTTTTTGCCCTTGCCAAAATTGGGACCCCCTTTGATGAAGAGGCATTGCAAAATAAATTAACTCAATTGGGTATTACGGGTGATATTGGGGAATCTATTTCGGCCGAGGGTGCCCGAAGGCGTTTTGGGATTGAGCGCGCCGGCGTTTGGTTTCCTGGCGCTGGCTCCATCAATCTCGCGGCGCTATGTAAAGAACGAATTCTGTCTTGCAAGGGGTTGCAAACTATTTGGTCTAGCACCATTGAACATCTTGAACTTAAAGGCGACCTCTGGCGCGCTTTAGACAAAAACGGCAGCTGCGTAGCGAGAGCACAAACCGTTGTCCTTGCAAACGCCTTTGGTGCTCAAAAGCTTTTGAGTCCCTTTGCTCAAAAGCTTTATCTAAAGCCTGTGCGCGGTCAGCTTAGCATTTTTAGAATCGATCAACAGGCCGATTTATTAGAGCACATTCCCAGAATAAATTTATCGGGCGACGGCTATTGCACCCCTCCTGTTTGGAGTCCAGAGACTCAATCGTATCGATGGTTAGTGGGCTCAACTTATGATGAAAATCAGGACTCTACACAACCAAGTGCTGCGAGCGATGACCATAATCGTCGGCTGGCAGCAGGACTATTAAGACCTCAAATAATTGATGCAGCCAGACTAACGTTGGCTGATCAATTTGTCGGGGTGCGCTGCGTCAGCAAAGACCGACTCCCGATCATAGGGGCAATTTCGGGTGTGCCAAACTTATATGTAGCCACTGCGCTTGGCTCGCGCGGACTGCTTTGGTCAACGCTTGCATCAGCCCTTATTCCGGCCCTCTCTCATTCCTCGGACTTTGCTTTAGAGCGACTCGCACGTTTTGGTTTGGACTCCGAATCGCTTGCACTCTTATCGCCCGCGCGCTTTTTGGCGGGCGCTTTAGCCTCAAATTCAAAACCAATTTTCCCCTTGGGATCTAAGGCGAGATAGGCCTTAAAGCCCCGCCCAGTGCGATTGGATTTAAAGTCAGTTAATAGATCGGTTTTACCTTCTTTTAAGAGCTTCTTAATCTGATCAGAAGACACTTCTTGCTGTAAAACGACTTTGCCAGTTTTAAAGTCACAGGTTTTGGCAGGGCCCGTATTATGTTCGCAAACATAGCGCATGCCGTCCTCGTAGACCGCGCCAGAGCATTTTGGGCATACTCCAAGCGCTTCTTTGCCGGTGAAGTCGACTGCTTCCTCATCCTCTCCCCCCGAGTTGCCAAAATCAAACTCTAGCTTGAAGCCTGCATTGGGATAATCCGCATCATCAGCCGGTATCTCAGTAAGACGAATAATTGCCGCAAAGGGCCTACCCATTTTGCTGCGAAAGCCCTGTAAGGGCCCGATGGTTTTTTCTTTCAGTAACGATTCAACTTCTTCGTACTCAAATGCTCGACCGCCCGGGGTTTTGCTAATCGTAAAACCACAGGATTCGCAGGCAAAGCGTCGATAGTTTTCTTTTACGGCCTTGCCGCAATGCGGGCAAGGGGTTTTTAAAGTTGCGTAGTCGCCTGGAATGGTGTCGCTATTAAATTCTTTTGCACGCTTCACAATTTTTTGTGTCATTTGCGCAATTTCTTGCATGAAGGTGTTGCGATCGAGCTTTCCTTCCTCGATGAGCGCCAGCTTATGTTCCCAAGTTCCAGTCAGGTCGGGCTGGGTGAGCTCGGCAACGTCTAGACCGCGCAAAAGGGTCATTAATTGAAATGCCTTTGCGGTTGGAATTAATTCGCGGGCTTCACGAACGATATATTTTTCTGCCAACAGACCTTCGATGATCGCAGCGCGAGTCGCGGGGGTCCCAAGACCCTTTTCAGCCATTGCTTCACGCATTTCGTCATCATCGACCCATTTCCCCGCACTTTCCATCGCCGACAATAAGGTTGCTTCGCTATAGCGCGCCGGCGGCTTTGTTTTTAAAGGGACCAGCTCAACAGTTTCGTTTTGAACGGCTTCATTCTTCTGGACAGGCGCCAGCTCATCGTCTGTTTGAGACGATTTACCATAAACAGCCAGCCAGCCCGGCTCAACCAACACGCGGCCCTCAGTTTTAAATTGATGGCCTGACACTTCGGTGATGCGGGTCGTGACTCGGTACTCGGCGGCAGGATAAAACACTGCCAAGAATCGCCGCACGACTAGGTCATACAGCTTTTGTTCGGGCTCGCTTAAATTTTTAGGCGCTTCGAGTGTAGGGATGATGGCAAAGTGATCCGATATTTTGCTATTGTCAAAAATCCGTTTATTAGGTTTGACCCATGATTTTTTACCATCGCCTTTAAGGATTGCGGCTGCAAACGGCCGGTACTCTTGAGCGTTTTCACCAAGCAGCGCGATGGTTTTTTGAACCGTATCCAAATAGTCTTCAGGCAGTGCGCGCGCATCCGTTCTTGGATAGGTTAGGACCTTATGGCGCTCATATAAGGCTTGTGCAAGCCCCAAGGTATTTTTGGCAGAGAAACCGAAGCGTGCGTTTGCTTCACGTTGCAAACTGGTGAGGTCAAAAAGTTGGGGCGCCAGTTGGGTCGCGGGTTTTGATTCTTCAGAGACGCCGCCCTTTTTTCCTCGACAAGCAGCCACAATGCTCTTAGCCGCAGCCTCGCTCCAAAGGCGATTTTCTCGCGCATCAGGATCGGTGGGATCTTTCTTGAAATCGGGATTGATCCAGCGGCCCTCATAAACACCGGCTGCGGCAATAAACTCAGCACGCACCTCCCAGTAGTCTTTGGATACAAACTTCCGAATTTGTTCTTCGCGCTGGACAACAATCGACAGGGTTGGTGTTTGAACGCGCCCAACCGTGGTCAGAAAAAACCCACCACTTTTACTATTAAATGCAGTCATGGCTCGGGTACCATTAATCCCGACTAACCAATCGGCCTCCGATCGGCAGCGTGCCGCATCAGCAAGGGGAATTAACTCATCGTCCGAGCGTAGCTTATTAAAACCCTCCCGAATTGCAGCGGGCGTCATGGATTGAAGCCATAGACGCTCAATTTTTTGTGGTGCTTTGGCGTGCTGCGTAATTAAACGAAAGATCAGCTCACCTTCACGACCCGCATCGCAGGCATTAATAATTCGATTGACGTCTTTGCGTTTAATGAGCTTTTGTAAAACCTTTAGGCGGGATTCCGTTTTCGCAATAGGTCGCAGATCAAAATGCGGGGGAATCACAGGTAAATTAGCAAAGGACCACTTGCCCCGTTTGACCTCATATTCGTCAGGGGCGGCAATTTCAAGAAGATGTCCGACGGCCGATGAGATCAAAAACGCATCATTCTCAAAATACTCGTCATGCTTCGTAAAGCCACCCAGGGCCTTAGCAATGTCGTTTGCTACGGATGGTTTTTCAGCAATGATGAGCGCTTTTGGGTGCTCAGCGACTAAATTTTTTTTGCTGCTCGACTTTGTACTGGTTGCCACACTATGCCTAATTAAGATAAGTTTTCTGCGCCCGGATATGGACTAAAAGGAAGACTAATTTAAACGTTTTTTGAAGGAAACCCTCCTCACCCCCTTTTTTATTATTAGCCCAGGTCTTTGTAAAAAGTCAAACAAGCTCCCAGGCTAGTAAGCTCGAGACACAATAAAAATGTTTAAATTCAATGACTTACATGTATTTAAGCTCAATGAAAGCGGATGCTGGGTAATTCTTCAAGCACATCCTGAGCGCCCCTAACTAATTTCGCCCCTTCCTGAATCAGTTGGTGTGACCCCTCAAAAAGGGGTGATGTAATCGACCCGGGTAAAACGAAAACCTCTCTTCCTAGCGAGCTGGCTAAATAGGCCGTAATTAGTGACCCTGATTTTTGGGCAGCCTCAATCACTACAACTCCTAAAGAGAGGGCGGCGATGATTCGATTGCGCCTTGGAAAATGAAAGCCTTTTGGACTGGTTCCTGGGGGGTATTCGGAGAGTAAAAGGCCTTGTAATGCAATGCGGGTTGCTAATTCCCGATGTCCGGGCGGATAAGTCCGATCAAGTCCATTGCCGCAAACCGCGATGGTTTTGCAGGCCGCCCTAAGATCCAAGATGCCCCGGTGGGCGGCGCCATCAATCCCGTAGGCCATCCCGGAAATAATGTGATAGCCAGCAAGTCCCAGGGCGCTGGAAAAGTGCTGCGCCAATAAGAGTCCAGAGGGCGAGGCCTTGCGTGCCCCAACTATTGCTAGCATGGGCTGTGCCAATAACTGAATATCCCCGATATAAAAAAGTCTTTTTGGTGGGTCGCTTAGATCCAATAAGCGTTTTGGGTAATGCGAACACTCTTGTGTGATCGATTGAATTCGAAAATTAGCGGTTGATTGGAGTTGCTTGTGCACCCCTCATTGTTACGAGAGTAAAAAGGCTGCACTAGAGGGCTGGGCGGATTTGTTTGTAAGATAATTGGGATATGCCTGTTTTACCTATCCTTCATTATCCCGACCCGCGCTTGCATAAGGTTGCCAAGCCGGTCACTGTCGTAGATGAGCGAATCCAAACCATTGTCGCGAGCATGGCACAAACCATGTATGAAGCGCCAGGGATTGGGCTTGCGGCCACTCAGGTCGATATTCATGAGCGCATTATTGTGATCGATACCTCCGAGGAGCGTGACCAATTAATGGTGTTTATTAATCCAGAAGTGGTGTGGGCTAGCCCTGAAAAGAAATCATGGCGCGAGGGGTGCTTGTCCGTCCCTGAATTTTTTGATGAGGTAGAGCGTCCCGAGCGAATTCGGGTGAAGGCTTTAAATCAAGATGGCAAGGCATTTGAGCTCGAGGCCGATGGATTGCTGGCAGTCTGCTTGCAACACGAAATGGACCACTTGCAGGGCAAAGTATTTGTTGAGTATTTGTCACCCTTAAAGCAGAGTCGAATTTCAGCAAAACTGAAAAAGCGGGCAAAAGAAATGGTTGGTCTTCGCTAAGCGAGACATCATGAAAATTATTTTTGCTGGCACCCCAGAGTTTGCCGCCACTGCATTGGCCGCGATACTTTCAGCGGGTCACGAAGTGGTGGCTGTTCTAACCCAGCCCGATCGTCCAGCGGGTCGCGGTTTGCAATTACAAGAGAGTCCAGTCAAGCGTCTTGCGAAGGCTAACCATATTCCAGTATTCCAGCCACAAAGCCTGCATTTGCAGAATAAGGATGAGAAGCGGCTAGAGGAGGCTCAGCAGACTCTGGCTGCATTAGACCAGATGGATTTTGAGGCAGTCGTCGTGGTTGCCTACGGCCTTATTCTGCCAGCGGCATTTTTGGAAATGGCCAAGCGCTCTGGTCGCAGGGGTTGTTTTAATATCCACGCCTCGCTATTGCCGCGTTGGCGCGGGGCTGCTCCAATTCAGCGAGCGATTGAGGCGGGCGATTCCAAAACTGGAGTGGCCATTATGGAAATGGAGCCCGGTTTAGATACTGGCCCCGTTTTAATCGATGAAGCATTGTTGATCTCAAATAACGATACTACCCAAACACTCCATGACCGCTTAGCGCGTTTGGGCGGCGAGCTAATCGTTAAGGCCTTGAAACACATTGCTGACACCCCCAACTTAATATTGCATCCACAGGATCCAAGCCAAGTGACGTATGCCCAGAAGATTCTGAAAAGCGAGGCAAAACTGGATTGGACCAACGCTGCCGAGTTGATAGATCGCAAGGTGCGCGCACTCAATCCAGCACCCGGCGCAAGCACAGAGCTCGATGGCGAACGTGTGAAAGTGTGGCTAAGCCGTGTTCCAAAGGTGGTGAGTGATGCATGTAATGCAAGACCCGGCACGATTTTAGGTACAAGCGAGGAAGGCGTTTTGGTTCAGTGCGGGGATCGTGCGATTGAGCTGCTTGAGGTACAGAATGCAGGAGGTAAAAAGATTACAGGGCGGCAGTGGTTTTTAGGAAGAGCCAACGAAAAGACACAATGTTTTTCATAAGAAGATTTGAGGGGACTTCAAACCCGATCGTTTGGAAATAATGGAGATAAGGCGATGTTTAATTTAGTCAAAACAGCGATCTTGATGGCCGCAATCACTGCTTTGTTTATCGTGATTGGCGGCATACTCGGTGGGCGAGAGGGCGTCGTGATGGCCCTACTCTTTGCCTTGGCCATGAACTTCTTTAGTTACTGGTATTCCGATCAATTGGTATTGCGCATGACTAATGCGCAAGAGGTTGATGAACATTCGGCGCCCCAGTTTTATGCCATGGTTCAAGAGTTGGCAGCACAAGCCGAACTGCCAATGCCTAAAGTGTATTTAATTCACGAAGACTCGCCCAATGCATTTGCAACGGGCCGTAATCCTGAACATGCTGCGGTTGCTGCCACAACCGGCATCATGCGTATTTTGTCGAACCGCGAGTTGCGTGGGGTGATGGCCCATGAGTTGGCGCATGTAAAGCACCGCGATATTTTGATATCAACTATTGCTGCGACGATGGCGGGTGCTATTTCAGCGATTGCGAACATGGCGCTCTTGTTTGGAAATCGCCAATCGGATGGTCGTTCTGGCAATCCGATTGCTGGCCTACTAGTTGCTCTATTGGCTCCAATGGCTGCTGGATTAATTCAGATGAGCATCTCACGCGCCCGCGAGTACGAGGCCGATCGGGGCGGTGCGGAGATTGCCCAGGATCCAGAGGCACTTGCATCCGCTTTAGAAAAGATCCATCGCTATGCGAAGGGTATTCCATTTAATGCGGTAGAGCATCATCCGGAGACGGCACAAATGATGATCATGAATCCGCTGACCGCCTCTGGAATTTCGCAATTATTCTCAACCCATCCAGCAACAGAAGAGCGCGTCCATCGCCTGATGGAAATGGCACGAACGGGACGCTATCCTGCCTAAGATTCCCAATGATGATGGGGTTGCTAAGCGCAGCGCCCCCCTGGCCCAGCTAATACTTGCGACTAAAAAAGTCTTGATGCAGGTGGTGCACGAGGGGCGCTCTTTAACAACATTGTTCGACGTATTGAATGAAGCAGAGCGGCCTGCAATCCAAAGCCTGACCTATGCGACCTTGCGTGATTGGAATCATGCCCAAGCGCTTATTTCTAACTATGTGAGCAAAAAGCCCAGCAAGGAACTTGATGCGCTCCTGACGGTTGCAGCAATGCTGATCAAGAATCAGGGGGGCGCTCAAAACCAGTACGCTGTTCCGACCATTGTGAACGAGGCAGTGAAGGCAGCGGGGATGTCACCTAAGACAAAGCATGCCCAAGGGCTAATCAATGCCGTATTGCGCAAAGTCGCTACTGCAGTCCATAACGATGGTGCCCTAAAAAGTCGGTTTGGACTCCCGTATCCAGACTGGTGGCTAAGGCGAATTCAGGAAGCATATCCAGATCAGTGGGAGAGTATTTGTAGCCATCAACAAATGCTGCCCCCGCTCACCTTGCGGGTCAATCAGATGATTAATACGCGCGCTGATTATGTCGCGAAGTTGGAAGGTTCGGGCATTACCTACCAAATCATTGCTGAGCTCGCTGGCGTCTCGTTGGAGAGCGCATTGACTGTTGATGCGCCGCTACCGGTTTTGCAGTTACCCGAGTTTATGAAAGGGGCGGTATCGGTTCAGGATGCTGGAGCCCAGCTTGCCCCAGTCCTATTGAACCCACAGAAAGGCGAACGGCTGTTAGATGCGTGTGCTGCACCCGGAGGAAAGACCGCGCACCTTTTGGAGACAATTCTTGCCGAGCCAGCAGAATTCATTGCGCTTGAGATCGATCCAGAGCGCGCAAAGAAAATTGTGAATACGCTTACCCGGCTTCGGCTTCTCAATGATCAAGTGCACGTAATCACAGGCGACGCCAGTCGACAGAATTGGTGGGATGGCAATTTATTTGACAAGATCCTGTTGGATGTTCCTTGTTCTGCGTCTGGAATTGTGCGCCGTCATCCTGATATTGTCTTTTTACGAAGATCGGAGGATATAGAGCGCTTGGTGGAGGCTCAACGAGCTATTCTCGAGAATGCCTGGATGATGCTAAAAAACGGTGGCACATTACTCTATTTAACCTGCTCTATTTTTCCTGAAGAGGGTGAAGAGCAAATCACTCGGTTTGTGAAAGACCATTCAAATGCTTTACGATTAGAAGCGCCGGGCCAGTTGCTGCCAAGCAAGCATCACGACGGATTTTTTTATGGCTTATTAAAAAAGCATCAACCATGACCACCTTCTTACGACATTCTCTGTGGGGACTGGCTTGCCTTATCGCGGTATGCATGACGAGTCCCGCCCAAGCACAAGTCATTAAGGTAAAGCAGGCAGAGTTAGAAAAGGTTGAAAGCGTCTGGCTATTAAACGCCAATTTTGGAATTGAACTACCGCCCGGCTTAGAAAATGCCCTAAAAAAAGGCGTGACCCTTCATTTTCTGGTTCAGTTCGAATTGACCCGCAGTCGTTGGTATTGGTTTGATGAAAAAGCGGTTAATGTTCAGCGTCAGGTGCGTCTTTCGCATCAACCACTCATTAATCAATACCGCATCAACGCGGGAGGACTCGCATTAAATGCGAACTCATTGGCGGAGGCATTGCGGATCGCTGGCACGATTGGTGGGTGGAGCGTCATTGAGGTCACCGCAATCGATGCGGATAAACAATATGAGGCTGCGTTACGAATGACCTTGGACCTTGGAAAGTTACCAAAACCTTTTCAGGTGGATGCACTTAATAGCCGAGACTGGTCCTTAAGCGGTGAGTGGTTGCGCTTTCCGTTTAACGCATCGATGAGCTCTGTGACGGGGCGCAAATAATGAGCTCTATATTTACCCTGAGCAATAAAGACTTTATTAAGCGCAGAGCCCTACCGTTAGTCACATTATTAAGCGGCCTGATTGCGTTGATTTTGCTGCTTCTTTTATCTACTGCCACATCCAATACCGAGTTCTTTGATCAATACTTCATTTGGTTGTATGCCGCCAATATTGTGGTGGGCATCTTGCTCTTGCTCACCATCATTATTTTGGCAGTGGTTATTAGTATTCGTTGGCGCAAGGGTCGATTTGGCACGCGCTTAATTGCAAAACTCGCTATGATTTTTGCCTTGGTTGGGGTGGTGCCAGGGCTTATTTTGTATAGCGTATCGTGGCAGTTTGTCTCAAAAAGTATTGAGACCTGGTTTGACGTCAAGGTGGAGTCTGCCCTGAACTCCGGCTTGGAATTAGGCCGCGTGACCTTGCGTATTGCCCAAGAAGAAATCCTGGCGGAGGGAAAGTTTATTGCAGAACAAGTGGTCCAGGTCCCACCAGGTACAAGCTCAGAACAGGTTGGGGGCATGGTTGCCAAGATACGCAATCAGTTTGGGATACAAGAGGTGAGCTTATTTAATATGCAGCGCACTTTGATTCTCAGTACCGAATCTAGACCCCAACAATTTTTCCCAGCCCCCAGTGCTGAGGTGATAGCCGAGGCCTTTCAGAAAAACGGCATCACCTTTCTCGATGAGATTGAGCTTACGAAGGGCCAGCCCGGATACCGTGTACGTGCAATTGTCCCCATTGTTCGCCAAAAAGCCGTTCCAAATAAGACCGGTTCCTCGAGATATGTTGATGATAAGTACTTCTTACAGCTGGTTCGATTCATTCCCGAGCCATTGGCTAAAAATATTTATGCAGTGGAGTCTGCGTATAGCGAATACCAAGAGAAGGCCCTTGGGCGCATTGGGCTGCGCAAGATGTATATCGGCACGCTCACCCTAACACTCTTTTTTGCTCTATTTGTTGCGGTGACCTTGGCGCTTCTCTTAGGTCGCCAATTGGCGCAACCATTATTGATGCTCTTGCGCGGCACCCAGGCCGTGGCACAGGGCGATTTAAGCCCTAAGCCCGAACTTGATACAGGCGATGAGTTGGGTATGCTGACCCGTCAATTTAATGTGATGACCAAGCAGCTCTCCGATGCGCGCGATTCGCTTCAGGAATCGAAATCCTTTTTGGAGACCGTGCTGGGTAATTTAACGGCTGGCGTTTGCATTTTTGATAACAACTTTAATTTGGCATCAAGCAACCCCGGAGCGGCAAAAATATTAGGACGAGACCTCTTACCAATCACAGGTAAGGCCCTTGGTACGGTTGCCGAGCTTGCGGAATTCGATGGCGCTGTCCGTGAAGGCTTTGCCACTCAAAATTTAATTACTTCAGCTAAAACGGAGGGGGCCAATAAAGCTGAGTTAGTGTGGCAAAAGCAAATCCAAGTCAATCCTGTTAACGAATATGAAAATGATCTTGGCTCAACCCTATTTGTTCGGGGAACCCAACTTTCCCCCAGCCTAAAGATGATTGTGTTTGATGACATTAGTGACGTCATTGCGGCGCAGCGTTCGATCGCATGGAGTGAGGTGGCCAGGAGATTAGCGCATGAGATTAAGAATCCGCTAACACCTATTCAGCTATCAGCAGAACGCCTGCAGCAAAAACTCGTTGGTAAATTAAGCCCCGATCAGGATGAGATGATCGAGCGCAGCACCAATACCATTATTGGTCAGGTGCAAGCCATGAAGCAAATGGTCAATGAGTTTCGAGATTTTGCTAAGACCCCTAGCCCAACCCTGGGAAGTCTTGATTTAAATGGTTTGATTCAAGAGGTGATGGGTTTGTACGAGGGCAGCAATATTGGGGTTCGCTTGGATTCTAGGTGCCCGCGGGTCATGGGCGATCCAACCCAATTGCGGCAAGTGATTCATAATCTTTTGCAAAATGCTCAAGACGCTAGTTTAGAAATCAATCGGCCTCAACAACTCATCGAGATCACAACAGAGCTTGTACAAATTCAAGATGCCGATCAAAATAGATCCGCGGTGCGTATGACAATTACCGATAGTGGACCTGGTTTTCAGGCTAAGATATTGGCACGAGCATTTGAGCCTTATATAACAACCAAGTCAAAGGGAACCGGATTGGGATTGGCGGTCGTGAAAAAAATTATTGATGATCATGGTGCAAAAATCGAGATCCGTAATCGCAAACAAGGAGATGACGTATTGGGTGCCCAAGTATCCATTTTGTTTGTAAAGCTTGCTAGAGAGGCGGCCTAACCATGGCAAGCATATTAGTGGTTGATGATGAGATGGGAATCCGTGAGCTCTTACACGAGATCTTGACGGAAGAAGGTCACACGGTTTATCCAGCAGAGAGCGCCAATCAGGCGAGAGCGGTGCGAGAGCAAATGGAGCCCGATTTGGTGCTTCTCGATATTTGGATGCCAGACACTGACGGTATCACTTTATTAAAAGAGTGGGC
>VFQS010001283.1_pt1 | contig 23518 bp, 21 predicted proteins | sample 3512361 | NCBI WGS metagenome assembly VFQS01 (sample SAMN10412375, study PRJNA504923) | tailings metagenome | isolation source: Relicate 1 Philex TSF3 active mining | place: Philippines
TGCAGTGCATCGGCGCCACCACGCTCGATGAATACCGCAAGCACATCGAGCGCGATGCCGCCCTCGAGCGGCGCTTCCAGCCGGTGATGGTGGGCGAGCCCTCGGTGGACGACACCATCGAGATCCTGCGCGGCCTGAAGGAGCGCTATGAGGCGCACCACCGCCTCACCATCTCCGATGAGGCCCTGATCGCCGCCGCCACCCTCGGCGACCGCTACATCTCCGATCGCTTCCTCCCCGACAAGGCGATCGACCTGATCGATGAGGCCGGCAGCCGCGTGCGCCTGCTCAACTCCAAGCTGCCGCCGGCCGCCAAGGAGATCGACCGCCAGCTGCGCGAGGTGCAGAAGCAGAAGGAGGATTCCGTCCGCGACCAGGACTTCACCAAGGCCGGCGAGCTGCGCGACAAGGAGGTGGAGCTGCGCGAGCAGATCCGCACGATCCTCCAGGCCCGCCGCGATGAGGAGAGCGCCGAAGCCGAGGCCGGGGAACCCCAGCCCTCCCTCACCACCCCGGTGGTCACTGAGGAGGACATCGCCCAGATCGTGGCCTCCTGGACCGGCGTGCCGGTGCAGAAGCTCACCGAGAGCGAGTCCGCCAAGCTGCTGAACATGGAGGAGACCCTCCACCAGCGCCTGATCGGCCAGGACGAAGCGGTGAAGGCCGTGTCCCGCGCCATCCGCCGGGCCCGGGTGGGCCTCAAGAACCCCAACCGGCCGATCGCCAGCTTCATCTTCTCCGGCCCCACCGGCGTGGGCAAGACCGAGCTCACCAAGGCCCTGGCCACCTACTTCTTCGGCAGCGAGGAGGCGATGATCCGCCTCGACATGTCGGAGTTCATGGAGCGCCACACCGTCAGCAAGCTGATCGGTTCGCCTCCGGGCTACGTGGGCTTCAACGAAGGCGGCCAGCTCACCGAGGCCGTGCGGCGTCGGCCCTACACCGTGGTCCTGTTCGATGAGATCGAGAAGGCCCACCCCGATGTGTTCAACCTGCTGCTGCAGCTCCTGGAAGACGGTCGCCTGACCGACTCGAAGGGCCGCACGGTGGACTTCAAGAACACGCTGATCATCATGACCTCGAACATCGGTTCGAAGGTGATCGAGAAGGGTGGCGGCGGCCTCGGCTTCGAGTTCTCAGGCGCTGATGCGGAAGAGACCAACTACAACCGCATCCGTTCCTTGGTGAACGAAGAGCTGAAGCAATACTTCCGCCCTGAGTTCCTCAACCGCCTCGACGAGATCATCGTCTTCCGTCAGCTCAGCCGCGACGAGGTGAAGGAGATCGCCGAGATAATGCTGCGCGAGATCTTCAACCGCATGCAGGAGAAGGGCATCGCCCTCTCGGTCACCGATGCGTTCAAGGAGCGGCTGGTGGAGGAGGGCTACAACCCCAGCTACGGCGCCCGGCCCCTGCGCCGCGCCGTGATGCGCCTCCTGGAAGACTCCCTGGCCGAGGAGTTTCTCTCCGGCCGCATCGGCGAGGGCGATGCGGCCCTCGTGGATGTGAATGAGGAGAAGCAGGTGGTGATCCGCAAGCAGGCCGTCACCCCGGCCCTGCCGGAATTGGCCGGGGCGGGGGCCTGAGCCCCCCGCCCAGGACCGCCGACATCGCCCATGCAAGACAACAAATATGTCTCAAAGGTCTTCCTAGCCTGGTTGGACGACGCCGACATTGATCCCAGACAAAGTCGGGAGTGGATTGAGCATCAGCAGATGCAGGTCGCTTTTCTGATGAAACGCGGTCTGCGGCCCCACCACCGAGTGCTGGATGTGGGCTGCGGACCTTTGCGTTTGGGTTCGGCGCTGCTGCCTTTCCTCAGTGATGGCTGGTATTTCGGCCATGACATCAACGCCAAGACCTTGGCCCTTGGCGAACGGATGTTGCAGCGGCTGGGCGTTTCCAGCGAACGCTGCACCCTTATCGCCAGTGGTGACTTCAGCATGCCGGCTGTAGAGCAGGGCAGCATTGATGTGGCATTTTCCAATTCTCTCTTCAGCCACCTCACGATGAACTCCATCCTGTGCTGCCTGCTCTGTGTAGCGAGCAAGCTCAAGCCGGATGGTGTGTATTACTCCACCTTTTTCTCCCTCCCTTCAGGCGCAACCTGGGACCAGCACGTTGCCCGGCATAAGTGGGGGCATGATTTTTTTACGGCGCCCTGCCGCGATCCCTACCACTACAGCGTCGCCATGCTGGCCGATCTGGCCCGCCACGCCGGATTCACGATGGAGATCGATCCCGACTTCGGCCATCCCACCCAGACGATGGCGGTGTTCCGGTTCGCTGCCTGAAGCCTCTCAACCACGGCCGGATTCTTCAATCGAACCCCAAAACCGTGCGCTGCACCTCGGCGGCGCGGCGGGTGCGCTCGCTCACCACGGCATCGCTGCTGCCGACCGGCGTGGATTCCGCCACCGAACGGCCTCCAGGGGGCTGCTGGCGAAGGGGTTCGGGATTGGCCAGCAACGGCTGCGCTCCCTCCCGTCGACCCGCCAGCCGGGGGCACCAGCTGCGCAGCAGCGCCAGATCGGAACCATGGGCATGGATCCAGGGGCGCCACAGGCGGGGCACCTCGCTCTCACGGGTGATCTGGCCTTGCGCGCAGCTGATCGCCAGGCGCTGCTGTCGGCCATTCCGGCATTGCTCCACGGTGGTCCACAGATCGCCCACGCGCTGCCAGTGGTTGACGATCAGTTCACAGCTGCCGTCGCCGTAGGGCTGCCACTCGGGCAGTTGAGCCCGCACCGGGGATGCCAGCAGGCCCAGCAGCAGCGTGGCTGCCAGCGAAGGTGCCAGGGAAGCGGCCATCGGCCCGGGGCGGGCTCCGACCCTAGACAGTTCCACACAGACGTTGGGCGCCTCTCGCTGGCCACGGCACAACTCGTAAGTTGGAGACCATTGGATCCAGCACACCCTTGTCCCCAGCCCCTGTTTCCGGAGCGCCTGTTTCCGGTAGCAGCCACGCCATCGCGCCGACCGAAGTGCGGCGTGGCCCCGCCGCCTGGCAGGAGTCGCTGGCGTTGATCGCCGCCCTCTGCAAGCGGCCGCTGCTGCTCGGCCGCAGTGCCGCCACGGCCCCTCTGCGCCGCCGGCTCCAGAGGGATCTCGAGGCCGCCGGCCTGTGCGTGCAAGCGACCGAGCTGCGCCACGACTGCTGCGAGGAAGACCTCACGGCCCTGGCGGCGCTCGTCCGCGAGGCCGGCTGCGATGCGGTGCTGGCGGCCGGTGGCGGCAAGGTGCTCGATGCCGGCAAGCTTCTGGCGCACCGCCACGATCTGGCCTGCATCACCGTGCCCACCAGCGCCGCCACCTGCGCGGGCTGGACCGCCCTGGCCAACCTTTACAGCCCCGGCGGCGCCTTCCGCGGCGATGTCGCCCTGAGGCGCTGCCCGGATCTGTTGGTGTTCGATCACGGAATCGTGCGCCAGGCGCCGCCGCGCACCCTGGCCAGCGGCATCGCCGATGCCATGGCCAAGTGGTACGAGGCCTCGGTGAGCAGCGCCAGCAGCGGCGATGGCCTGGTGCAGCAGGCCGTGCAGATGGCGCGGGTGCTGCGCGACCAGCTGCTGCTCGAGGCCGGCCAGGCCATGGCCGAGCCCGGTGGTGACGCCTGGGTGCGGGTGGCGGAGGGCTGCGCCCTCAGCGCCGGTTTGATCGGTGGGGTGGGCGGCGCCCGCTGCCGCACGGTGGCCGCCCACGCGGTGCACAACGGCCTCACCCAGCTCGAGGCCACCCACGGCCGCCTCCATGGCGAGAAGGTGGGCTTCGGGATCCTGGTGCAGCTGCGGCTCGAGGAGCGCCTCGGCGGCAGCCGGCTGGCGCTGCAGGCCCGCAGCCAGCTGCTGCCCCTGTTCCGCCAGCTGGGGCTGCCGCTCAGCCTGGCGGATCTCGGCCTGGCGGCCGCCACCCTGCGGGAGCTGGAAGAGGTGTGCGCCTTCGCCTGCCGCGAGGGTTCCGACCTGCATCACCTGCCCTTCGCTGTGGAGCCGACCGAACTGCTGGCGGCCCTGGTGAGCGCCGCCAGCGAGGTGCCGGCGGCATGAGCCTCGCCCCCTTCGCCGGCCCGCGCCGCGGTGAGGATCTGCTGCGCGAGGCTGCTGAGCAGCTGATCGATCCCCAGGGCCGTGCCCTGGCGGCGGCGGTGCAGTGGTGGTCGCTGCCGGGCCTGCCGCAGCGCTGGCCCGTGGCGGTGCTGGGCGAGGGGCCACCGCTGCTGCTGCTCCACGGCTTCGACAGCTCCCTGCTGGAGTTTCGCCGGCTGGCCCCCCTGCTGGCCGCCGACCACCGCCTCTTCATCCCGGATCTGCACGGCTTCGGCTTCGGGCCCCGCCTCGCCGATGCCGCCCAGGGGCCGGCGCCGGTGCTGGCGCACCTCGAGGCCCTGCTCACGCAGATCGCCGCCAGCGGCTGCGCCGGGCCCCTCGGCCTGATCGGCGCCTCGATGGGCGGCTCGGTGGCGGTGGAGCTGGCCCGCCGCTGCCCGGAGCGCATCGACCGGCTGCTGCTTCTGGCTCCGGCGGGGCTCACGGGCCGGCCCATGCCCCTGCCGCCCCTGCTCGATGGCCTGGGGGTGCGCTTCCTATCGCTGCCGGCCGTGCGCCGCGGCCTGTGCCGCTCCGCCTTCGCCGATCCCGATCGGGATGTGGGGACCGCGGAGCTGGAGATCGCTTCCCTGCATCTGGCGGTGGAGGGCTGGGGCCAGGCCCTGGGCCGCTTCGCCCGCAGCGGCGGCTTCGCCGGCTGTGGCGCGCCGCTGCCCCCCCAGCCCCTGCATGTGCTCTGGGGCGCCGACGACCGCATCCTGCGCCCGCCCCAGAAGCGGGCCGCCCAGGCCCTGCTGGGCGATCGGCTGGAGGAGCTGGCCGATTGCGGCCACCTGCCCCACATCGATCAGCCCCAGCGGGTGGCCGCCGTCTGGCGCGAGCGTTGCCCCTGAGGGCGGCTCAGCCCTCGCCGCCTTCGCCGCCTTCGCCGCCCTCGCTGTCGCCCTTGCTGTCGCCAGCTGCCGGGGCGGCGGGCTGCTCCATGCCGGCGGGGGGCTTGTCGTCGCCGCCGGATTCGCCGGAGCCGGAGCAGCCCACCAGGCCGGCGCCGAGCCCTGCGGTGGCCAGGAACAGGGCGATGCTGGTGCGGGTCGAGCGGGAGGAGGGCATGGTCGGGGCGGAACGCCGCGGCTAAGGGTCGTGGTGATTCTGCTGCCGTTGCCGCCGCGCCGCGCTCGCCGGGCACGTCCCGCTGTCGCATCCGTCACATACCCCCCTGCTGCCTACGCTCGCTGGGTTGCCCAGCCGCCATGCAGTTCTGGCTCGCCCCCCTGCTCGCCCCCGATCAGGTGGCGGAGCTGCGCCGGCGCCTGCTCGATCCCGCTGCCCCCTGGCGGCCCGGCGCCGAGACCGCCGGCTGGCACGCCCGCGCCGTGAAGCACAACCGCCAGCTCGATCGCTCGGGGCCGCTCCACGGCGCGCTGGTGCAGGAGCTGGGCCAGAGCCTGGAGGCCCACCCGCTGCTCCAGGCCGCCGCCCTGCCCCTGCGCGTGCACGGGCTGCTGTTCAGCCGCAGCGGCCCCGGCGAGGGCTACGGCCGCCACGTGGACAACGCCTACATGGCCGGCGGCCGCAGCGACCTCTCCTTCACCCTGTTCCTCAGCGATCCCGACACTTACATGGGCGGATCGCTGGTGCTGGAGACCCCGGCGGGCGAGGAGGTGCTGCGGGGCCCCGCCGGCCATGCCGTTGTGTATCCGAGCACCCTGCTGCACCGGGTGGAGCCGGTGGAAGCGGGCGAGCGGCTGGTGGCGGTGGGCTGGATCGAGAGCCGGGTGCGCAGCGCCGAGCAGCGGGAGCTGCTGTTCGAGCTCGATACTGCCCGCCGTGCGCTGTTCCAGCAGCAGGGCAAGGGCGAGGTGTTCGATCTGCTCAGCCGCTGCCACGCCAACCTGCTGCGGATGTGGGGTCCCTGAAACGCCGGCCCGCGGCAGGCTGCCGCGCCATCCTTGGGGCAGCCGTTGCGCCTCGATGGCCCATCCCCTCGCGCTCCCCAGCCTCGGGGAGGCCCTAATCGCTCGCCTGCGCCAGGCCTGGGCCCAACCCGGCACCTCCCTGCCCGCAGACCTGCCCCCCTGCCGCTTCGCCCAGCTCAGCGCCGCCCAGCTGGCCGCCCCGCCGGATGCCCCGGGCGGCCTGGAGGTCGGCCTGCTGCTGCACCACATCAGCTTCGCGGCTGACGACCTCGGCCAGGGCAGGCCCGATCCCCTCGGGCTGTCGATGTCCCTCGCCCAGCCCGGTGCCCTCGCCCCCGAGCTTCACTACCTGCTCACGGTGCGCGGCCCCGCTGCGGCCCAGGAGCAACTGGCCCTGGCCTGGGCGATGGCGGAGCTGCAGGCGATCCCCCTGCTCGACACCGCCGGCCTGCCGGAGGGCGCCGGCTGGAGCGCCCAGGAGCGCATCGAACTGCTGCAGGCGTTTCTCTGCCCCGCCGAGCTGCAGGCCATCTGGCGGGCCCTGGGGGTGCCCCAGCGCCTCTCGGTGGGCTACGTGGCCCGCGGCCTGCGGCTGGACGGCGCAGCCTCCGGCGGCGGCGGCGTCTGGTAGGAGAGGGCCATGCGCTGACCCGCCCCATGGCCACCGGCTCCGACCGTTCCTCCGCTGAATGTGGCCCGCTGCTGGGCCTGCTGGCGCGCGGCCTGGAGCTCTGGCTGCGGCAGCAATGCCAGGCGATCGACGAGCTGGAGATCCGGCTTGAGGGATCGGCCTCCGAGCTGCTGCGGGGCCGGCTGGCGGGGGTGGGGCTCACCGCCCGGCGGGTGGTGTATCAGAACCTGCAGCTTGAACGGGTGGAGCTGCGCAGCGAGCCGATCCGCGTGCGCATGGGAGCCCTGCTGCGCAACCGCGGCGTGGAGCTGGAGAACCCCTTTGCGGTGCGCGGCCAGGTGGTGTTCAGTGGCGAGGGCCTCAACCGCTCCCTGGCCGGCCCCCACTGGAGCGGCCTCGGCGACCAGCTGGCCGAGGGGCTGCTGGGCGTCAGCCCCCTGGCGGCCCTGCGGCTGGAGGCCGATCGGGTGGTGCTGCAGGTGCAGCCCCCCGCCGAGGCCGAGCCGCTGGAGCAATCGGCCCACCTGGTGGCGGTGGAGGGCACGCTGGAGCTCGCCGCCGTGGCCGGGCCGCAGCGCTACCGCCTGCCGATGGACCCCTCCATCCGCATCGAGCGGGCCAGCCTGGCCGCCGGCCTGCTGGAGCTGGAGGGGGAAGCGCGGGTGTCGCCGTAGATGTGACGGACATCCCGGCTCAGCAGGTTGTCCATACTGTGAGACGTTCACCGGATGAGTCTAGACTGGCATCGCATCATCCTCATCGCAATCAGAGCCCAGAAAACTCTCCGAATCCATCTTTTCTCTCTCACTCTCTTTGGCATTGAATCCTCCGCTCGATGCTTTGTTAGGGACTAGGACACAGGGCATTCCACATGTTGAGCGGGTCTCGCAACCCGCCTCTTATGCTCTGCTAAGGTTGGAAATTAGTAACAAGACTGTAGGCGAAGATCAAAATGCAGCCCCGCTATAAGCACCATCCCCACGTTGCCATTACCGAACTGGATGGGGTGGTCACCCTTTTTCAGAGCAACACTTGCGACTACCTCACGCTCAATGAAACCGGATCGACAATCTGGGAGACATTGGTTGATCAGCCTACGATCGACGAAATCTGCATTGCTATCCAACGGCACTATGATGTTGATCCAGAGATCTGTCGGAGCGAGGTAGAAGCCTGGCTAACTGAGGCACTTAGCAAGCAAATCATTACGTCTGCCCTGCCGCCATGCCTTTAGAAGGTTAGAAAGCGAAGTGTGTATTGAGCCGCATAAGCCACACCTCACTCCCGACCTGATTACCTCCGAGCAGACGAAAGCCACGCCGTGCAAGGTAGCGACGGACTGAGACAGTATGCAGGCCGGGATTCATATTCTCGGAAAGCAGTACTCCCGCCCTGTGGTCGCGGATCGCACTACAGGCTTGAAAACCGTCCAGAAATATCATAAATAAACGATGAGTAGTTCTGTAGCTTCGCGCCTCAGCTTTCACATACATTCTCTGAAAGTAAGCGCAGCTGCCCAGGCCTAGATCAGCTGGTAACTCATGCAGCACTACCCAGGCAATTCCTACAATCATGCCATGCCGATCACGGGTTATGGCTGCAACCTGTCGGCGCAAAGGAGACTGGATGCTCTGCTCAGCTTCCTGCATTGAATGCAGCCCATGCTTGGAGCGAAATTTCTGAAGATCCTGCCCATACAGAGATCTGTGCACAGCCCAGAACTCGGATAACTCTCTCTTCAGATCTGCCCGCTTGTGACCGAATACAAATTCCGGCTCGCTCACGTCTCAGGACCTTGGTAGTCAAAGCGCGCCATCACGTCAGCGAGGCCCATGGCCAGATCGTGCCGTAGCTCCAGGCTGAGCTTCTCAGCCCCCTCGCCGCTGCGGCCTGATCGGAAAAAGCGCTCGCAGTCTGAGGGCTTTTCGGCGAAACCACCCACCTTCTCTTCTAAAGCCTGCAGTCGCCCGATGGCGGTATTGCGCAAGGCCGCATCCACAAGATCATGAGTTGCGGGCAGCTGCAGGAATCGCGCTAAGGCCTGAAATGTGTCTGATCCGTTGCGCAGCATATCTTCATAGCGCATCACCAGTACCGGCAACTGCCCTTGATCCACCCAAGATGTCACATGCTGATCCCAACGTCCCAAGTGCTGTCGTACTTGATCTCCCCCATGGCAAGGATCCGGAACCAGAGCAGCTTCTTGCCTCAGCAGAAAGGCAACACACCGATTAAGCGACCAATCGTAGAAATGACTCAGTGATACGGCGATATCCTCTGGGTGGCGCAGAATATATACTACCCCGCGGCAGCCCTGGAGGCTTACTACCGGCCGGCCCCATGAATCCGGCGAGTAAAAGGCATCGTGCACCTTGTGAAATCGCTCTGCTTCCGCAAATAGCCAGGCACTGGCGCCAGCGGCAGCTCGCAATGGATCGAGTTCAGCGAAGCTTAGATCGGAGCTGTTGACTCCCAGCTGATCATCCAGCCACAACCGCGACGAGGCAATCGCGCCAGTGTTTAGGTCCGAGTTCAGATCCAGATCTTCCGTCTGGTCCTCTCCACTTAGTCGCAACAACTCCATGATGAACACTCGGCACCAGGTATTGCCGGATTTCGGATAGGACGCCAGATACCAGTAGCCTTTGGGCTCATCCATCTTCGGAATTCTCCACGGGAGACTGGAGTGAGGCTGGATCCAATAGTTCAGCCCGATTCAGGGCCGAAACCATGGCTGTGATCCCTTCCGGCACCAGGATTCGGTGAACCGGATGCCGCCTTGCAAGGGTGGCCGCCTTTGTGAAGAGACCAGCTTCCAGCCCCATGCCCCGATACATTCTGGCGTGAAATGCTTGATTGCGCAGGGTCAGCAAAGCCCGTTGCTGGCTGAATTCCTTGGATGCCTGGATCTGTGGTGCCAGTGCCTCATCTTCTGCCTTGCGCTGAACCACGGTAACAGCCTTTTCACGCCTCAGCACATAAAAACACCGGAGTGGAGTTGCCCTCTGAGTGCAAGCGATAACCGGTGGCCGCACGGCATAGCGTTTCAGCCCGCGGCGCACCAAGGGGGTCCGCTCCCAATTGACCTCTAGCTGCTGGGCGGCGTCTTGCCAGAGCTTCAGCTGTTGCAGGCCTGGCCAGATCAAGCCCTTCTCGTCAACCACGGTGATCTCACTACTCAACAATCGCCAGCCACGCTGCAGCAAACACCAAGCCAGTGTGGATTTTCCGCTGGTCGGATGCCCCAGAAGCACGATGGCATCCCCTTGTGATTCAAGGGCCGTGCCATGCAAGACCAGCATCCCCCGCTGAATCGCCAACGCCCCCAGGCCACTGGTAACAGCAAACGTGCGCACATCGCGATCACTCACGCTGTCGTCCCAGCGTTGCCAGTACAACCGAGACCCATCCACTGCCCTCAGCCGTAGCAGGCCTTCTAGCTCAAGGCGACACTCTCCTGGAGCCAACTTCAGGCTGGGGGTGCCGTGACTACTCCATGGCTGAGAGGGCAAGCCGTTGGAATCCCCTCGCCGGATCCACACATCCGGTGGATCCACAATCCGTGAGCTCAACGGCTGCAGTTCCGGCATCACCAGATCACTGCTGATGGTGATGCCGAAAGCTGTGTACTGGTTGAAATCCGCCATACTCGGCTGGACGCCTCACTCCAAGGTTACTCAGCATTCAGCCACTATAGAGCGAACACAAACTGCATTCTTCTTGGGCTGAGTCACGCGCCAAGGGAAAGGGAACCATCCAGCTCAGCGCGCCGAACCGGCTTCCCCCATCGGGAGCGCCACTTCGCCATCCGCCTGCGGAGGGAGAGCAGCCCTCCCGCGACCGGCCCATTACCATGCCGCAAGACCAAGCGGTTGACATGCTATGGTAATTTGTGACGGTATGTGGCAAATCGACTCTGCCATGGATCTTGAACTCCTCCTTGCTCCTCAGCGGATTTGGGGGAGGGGGTGGCGGTGATTTCCGCAATAATGTCCAACGCGATCCGAGCGTGGGCGGGCTTTTAAATAGGTGGGGATGCCCGTGAGCGCATTGTGGGCATACGATTGGACATGAGCTGCAAATCCCGCATTCTGCTGACAGCTGATCTTCTGGCTCATCATCCGAACCAGGCCAGCGTGTCTGCGGCATGATTGGCTCCATCTGATTAGCCCAAAGGACGTGGTTAATGAAGAACGGCATCCATCTCAGCCTCTCTTTCTCAAGCACGGCCGCTCTGGCCCTGGCATCAATACCTCTGGCCACCAGCCCAGTAGTCGCTGAACCCGTCAAGGAATCTCAGGGAAATGCTGCCGATCTGGGCGTGATGGAGATCTCGCTCAAGGATGCTGTGCAGTTCAACTGGGGCTTCCAAGGCCAGACCCAGGGTGCTGGCATACCCAACGCCTTAGGCCTCGGCGGCTTCCTACCCCTGGCGGTTGGTAGCAATAGCATCGTTTTTCTGGATGCCCTCGCCAATGTCAACCTGGCAGACTTCGGCAACTCCTCCAGCATCGTCAATACTGAGGTGGCTGGCACAACCATCTCCACCTCCACGCGCCTGGGCTATCGCTGGCTGAACAGCGATCGCAGCTGGATGTTTGGTGTTAATGCCGGCTATGACAGCCGTCCGATGGCAACGGGGCAGCCGGATACGGGCGTCACTGTTACCGACTCGCAGACAGTCTTCTTTCAACAGGTGGCGGCATCGTTGGAGGCTGTGAGCGACACTTGGAACGTCAGTGCTTACGCCTTGGTTCCCGTCGGCGAAACAGAGTATCGCCTTAATAGCGCTTATGTCGGCGGAGCGCTTGATACCTATGGTTTGGATGTCGGATACAGCATCACACCCGACTTCCGTGCATCGATCGGCTATTACTACCAGGATGGCGATTTAGGCTCGGCTGACGGATCAGGCGTGAGAGGTAGGGTTTCTTACAGCATCAGCAATGGATTGACTGTTGGCGCCAACCTTTCTTACGATCATTCATTTGAAGGTCGTTTCTCTGCTGATATTAAGTATCGTTTCGGCTCCAATGGCTATGGTGCGCCCAGCAAGAAGAAAGCCTGGCAAACTCCTGTTATCCAGGCGCTTTCGGCTTCCCCTGCCAACCGGGATGTGCGAGTTCAGGATGGTTGCAAAGGGGTGCGTAAAAATGCCGGTCCGTCTGTCTCGACACGCTGTACAAGTAGGACGGGCATTATTTATAGCCGTTTAATTACCTGATGTCTCATTCTATTTCTGCATTGATGAGACTTTGGACTAGTGCGATTTCTTCGATTTGCCTTTATCTATTCTCCGGCACAGGCGCGGTTTTGTTAATACCAATATCTCTGAACTCAGGTAGCGAGCGGGTGGTGGATTGACATTGTGGTGGCGCCTCGGTTCTTGATCTTGTGAGTGACTCAGTAAGCGCTCGAATTACATATATTCTCCTCCTCGTTCAAAGAAAGTTGGTCTCCTATTCATAATTGTATTTGCTGATTAGTCTGCTCTGCATTAATTCTGCTTAGCCATGCAACGGCGGTATGGTCTGGCTCATGGGGTTTTTGGTGTGCGGCGCAGGTTTTGTTAGTCAATCTACTTGACACCCGACTGATCACCTTTACTCAAGCTTAAGAGGCTCACCGTCCTAAGCGTAAGGCTCGTCTTTAACCGCGTAAACTTAACCTTGCTGTCGTGTTGGTTCCACCCACCCTCGCTGTTCTCATCAGGCGGAAACAACTCTGTTGTGCAACCTTGCGCGGCTTACTCCCTATCTTTCCGGCTTTTCAACCTTCCTAACGGCTGTCATGCTTTTTACTGACGAATGAAAGATGCCCACGCTCGATCGACTCTGAGCAAAATGACCCTCCAAATGCAGTGAGGCTTTGATTGGTTCTTTGTCCCGCTTTTGGCCCCGACGACATGTCGATTGGCCGACCAGTTGTTGGTTGACTCTGTAGCGGCGATTTCTTCACCTATCGAGAACTACCCTAGCGGTAGTGGTTCATGCTGCTTCTTGATTGATCAATGATGCGATCATCTGTTGATTCGAGTTGTGCGGTAATGGCCGAACTTCTATGAGCTTTTGATGGAGTGCTAGGCGTGGCTGCCTCTGTATTGCGATGGCCTTGCAATATACGTCTTGGCTCTCCATCTAATTCTCAATTGCTTGATTTGCCCGAAGGTGCTTTGTTGTCAAGCTTCTGCGTTTGTAATGATTTCGGGTCTCGGTCCTTGGCAATCAAATCAATCCTTTGAGTATTTCCTGTTGCAACCTATTATGGAAGGTCTTGGGTCGCCAAGTATTCCAATTCCTAACTCTGGCTGCTCCGCTGCAGCAGCGGCAGCAGCACCGTGACCAGCGTGTAGACCACCGCCGGTACGAATAGGTAGCTGTCGATCCGGTCGAGGATGCCGCCGTGGCCGGGGATGAAGTCGCCGGAATCCTTGAGGCCCGCATCCCGCTTCATCATCGATTCGGTGAGGTCGCCCACCAGCGCGAACAGGGCCACCACGGCCCCCAGCAGGCCGCCGAACAGCCAGCCCCAGCGCCAGCCCAGCCAGAGGCCGCCGGCGGCGCCCACGGCCATGGCGCAGGCCAGCCCGCCCAGGGCCCCCTCCACGGTCTTGCCCGGGGAGATGGGCGAGAGCGGATGGCGGCCGAGGCGGCGCCCGATCACGTAGCTGCCGATGTCGGTGGCCACGATCAGGAAGCAGGCCAGCAGGGTGAGGGCCAGGCCCGAGCTCCAGGGCCAGCCGATGCCGCCGATGCTGCCGCTGAGCCGGGGCGCCAGGGCGGGATCCACCAGCTCGCGCAGCTTGATCCAGTGGCTGGGCAGGAAGCCCAGATAGAAGAGACCGAACACCGAGGCGGCGATGTCGGCGATGGTGCCGGTGCTGGGCTGGAGCAGCAGCCAGCCGCAGATCACCGCCCCGGAGGCCGGCAGCACGGCGGCGGCCACGTCGGCAGGAACCAGGCCCTGGAGCGGCCCGCCTGAGGCCGCCGCCTGGGTGGAGAGCAGCAGCAGCTGCACCGCCACCAGGGTGGTGCGGGTGGCCGGCCGCATGCCCTTGAAGCGGGCCATGCGGAAGAACTCCAGCAGCCCCAGGTGCACGATCACGCCCACCGCCGCTGTGAACCACCAGCCGCCCAGCAGCACCACCACAAAGCCGATGCCGCCCGCCGCCCAGCCGCTGGCGAGCCGGGCGAGGGAGGTGGCGGTGCGGGGGGCGGAGCTCAAGGCAGGGGGTTCAGGGGGCGGCTGGGTGTTCGGCCAGGGGTGCGGTTCAGGGGCTGGGGGGGCGCTCGGCGGCGATCACGAACAGCGGTTCGGCGGCCGCCAGCTTGGCCTGGGAGCCGCGCCGCTGCATCCGGTGCACTGTTGCCTGCACCACCTGCACGTCGCGGGCCTCGAGCTGGCTGAGGATGTCGGTGGCATCCACCAGGCCCTCCAGACTCACGGTGCTGATCACCAGCCGGCCGCTGGGCTGCAGCGCCTCCCACACCGCCCGCAGCACGTCGCCGAGGGGGCGGCCCACCTCGAGCAGCACCCGGTCGGGCCGGGGCGGCAGCTGCGCCAGATCGGCCGGCGCCTGGCCGGCGTGGATGTGAAGGTTGTCGATCGCGAAGCGGCGCCGGTTCTGCTCCAGCAGGGCGATCGCATCCGGGTCGCGCTCCAGGCAGTGCACCGCGCCGGCCGGCATCAGCCGGGCGATCTCCAGGGCCAGGGCGCCGGTGCCGCCACCCACATCCCACACCAGCGAATCGGCCCGCGGCCGCAGGTGGGCCAGCAGCATCACCCGCAGCTCCAGGGGGGTGGGGCTGAAGCCCGGGGCGTCGTCGAACGCGGCATCGGGCAGGCCGGGGGTGACGAAGTCCCACTGGTACGACCCGCCTGGTGTGGGGCTCGTGGGTGCCATCAGACCCCGTGCATCTCGGCCACAACCCTCACCGTATCAGCGATCTGCCCGGGCCACCGCGCCGCCTCCCGGCCCAGCCAGGCCGCCCGGGCGGCATCGATCCGCTCCCCCGGCACCAGCAGCGGAATCCCGGGCGGGTAGGGGCAGAGCGGTTCGGCGGCGAGGCGGCCGGCGGCCGCCGCCAGGGGCACGCTGGTGGCGGGGGCACGCCAGGCCTGCCCGAGCGGCAGCTCCAGCCCCGCCAGCAGCGGCAGCGGCGGCGGCGTGAAGGGCGGCAGCGGCGCCCCGCCCCGGGCCGCCACCAGCGCGGCCAGCCGCCGCGGCAGCTGCCGCTCCAGCCCCGGCGGCGGCACCTGGCCCAGGCAGAAGGTGAGGCTGCCCGGCTCCGGCAGCTCCGCCACCACGCCGCGCTCCAGCAGCCAGGCGTCGGCCTCCAGGCCGTTGATGCCGGCCGCGCCGCAGAGCCACACCAGCCGCAGCGGATCCTGGTTGGCCAGCAGCGCCAGGCCGTTCCGCTCCAGCCGTTGCCGCAGCCGGGCGGCGCGGGCCCCGGCCCGGGCGCGGCGGCGCCGGCCGGCCGCCGAGGCGGCCTCATCGAGGGCGGCGGCCGCTGCCGCCAGCAGCAGGGCGCTGGGGCTGGAGGTCTGCAGCCAGAGCAGGGCCCGATCGAGGGCCGCCGGCTCCAGCCGGCCCAGCCGGGCGAACAGGGCGGCCGCCTGGGCCAGGCCGCCGCCGTTCTTCTGCAGCGACACCACCGTGAGATCGGCGCCGGCCGCCAGGGCGCTGCCGCCATTGCCGTGGGCCTGGTCCACCAGCACTGGCAGGCCGGCGGCGTGGGCCCGGGCCACCAGCGCGTTCAGATCGGCGCTGAAGCCGTGGTACGTGGGCGACACCAGCACCAGCGCCGCCGCTGCGGGGCCGCCGCGGGCGCTGGCGGCGGCCAGCACCCGCTCCAGCCAGGCGTCATCCGGCGGCAGCCACAGGCCGCTGTGCGGCTCGAAGGGCTGGCTGTAAAAAAGCGGCTCCAGCTGGCCGAGCACGCAGGCGTGCAGCAGCGAGCGGTGCAGCCCGCGCGGCAGCAGCACGCGCGAGCCCGGCGGGCAGAGGCCCAGCAGGGCCGCCTGCAGCAGGCCCGAAGCGCCGTTCACGCCGAAGCGGCAGAGGTCGGCGCCGGCGCGGGCGGCGGCGCGGCGCTGGGCCTCGGCCACCGCCCCCTCCGCCTCGAGCGGACCGCCGAAACCCGGCAGCTCCGGCAGGTCCCAGCGGCCGGCGGGATCGCGCAGCAGCCGCCGCAGCCCCGGCGCCAGGCCCCGGCCGCGGCCGTGGGCGGGCAGGTGCAGCGGCAGGGCCGGCGGCCTGGCCCGCAGCTGGGAGAGCATCGGCTCCAGGGCCTCGCCGGCCATGGCCCCAGGGGCGAACTTTCTAGAGTCTGCGCCCAGCTCCGTGCGCGCCCTGGCCCCCTCAACCCCCGGCTCCCCGGCGCCCAGCGCCGACCTCCGCTACGACCCGGCCGCCGATCTGCGCTGGCTGCTGCTGCGGCCCTGGATCCTGGTGCCCCGCCTGATCGATGTGATCTGGCGCCTCGGCAGCCTGGCGATGGTGCTGGCGCTCCAGGCCGGCAGCCCGGATCCCGCCACCCAGCAGCGGCTTGCCCGCCGCATCCTCAACACCCTCGCCGGCCTCGGACCCTGCTTCATCAAGGTGGGCCAGGCCCTCTCCACCCGCCCCGACCTGGTGCGGCGCGACTGGCTCGAGGAGCTCACCCGCCTGCAGGACGACCTGCCCCCCTTCCCCCACGCCATCGCCCTGCGGGTGATCGAGGAGGACCTCGGCGCTCCGGCCCACCAGCTGTTCGTGGACTTTCCCTCCTATCCGGTGGCGGCGGCGAGCCTGGGGCAGGTGTACAAGGCCCGCCTGGCCGATGGCCACTGGGTGGCGGTGAAGGTGCAGCGGCCCGAGCTGCCCTACATCCTGCGGCGCGACCTGGCGATCATCCGCAGCCTCGGCGTGCTGGTGGCGCCCTATCTGCCCCTCAACCTGGGCTTCGGGCTGGGCGAGATCATCGATGAGTTCGGCCGCACCCTCTTCGCCGAGATCGATTACCGCCGCGAGGCCGACAACGCCGAGCATTTCGCCCGCCTGTTCGCCGACCAGCCGGAGGTGACGGTGCCGCGGGTGGAGCGCCAGCTCAGCAGCCGGCGGGTGCTCACCACCCAGTGGATCAACGGCGTGAAGCTGCAGAGCCGCCGCGAGCTCGAAGCCCACCACCTCGATCCCCGCGCCCTGATCCGCACCGGTGTGATCGCCGGCCTGCAGCAGCTGCTTGAGTTCGGCTACTTCCACGCCGATCCCCATCCCGGCAACCTCTTCGCCCTGCCCGGGGTGAACAACGGCATGGGCCACATGGCCTATGTGGATTTCGGCATGATGGATTCGCTCAGCGATGCCGACCGGCTCACCCTCACCGGGGCCGTGGTGCACCTGATCAACCGCGACTTCCGGGCGCTCGCCGAAGACTTCCGCCAGCTCGGCTTCCTCAACCCCCAGGCCGACATCGAGCCGATCATCCCCGCCCTCGCCGAGGTGCTGGGCGGCGCCCTGGGCGAGAACGTGGGCAGCTTCAACTTCAAGGCGATCACCGATCGCTTCTCGGAGCTGATGTACGACTACCCCTTCCGGGTGCCGGCCCGCTTCGCCCTGATCATCCGGGCGGTGGTGAGCCAGGAGGGCCTGGCGATGCGCCTGGATCCCGACTTCCGCATCATCCGGGTGGCCTACCCCTACGTGGCCCGGCGGCTGCTGGCCGGCGACACCGCCGAGATGCGCGACAAGCTCCTCGATGTGATCTTCGATGCGGCCGGCCGGCTGCGGGTGGAGCGGCTCGAGAACCTGCTCGATGTGGTGGAGAACGATGGCAGCGGCCTGGCGGCGGGCCCGACCGAGCTGCTGCCGGTGGCGCGCGACGGCCTGCGGCTGCTGCTCGGCCGCGAGGGCTCCGGCCTGCGCCAGCGCCTGCTGCTCAGCCTGGTGGCCGACGACCGGCTCAACACCGAGGACGTGCGCGCCCTGGTGGGCCTGCTGCGCCGCCGCTTCTCGCCGGGCCGGATCGCCGAGGGGATGCTCGGCGGGCTGGGGCCGCTCAGGTCCCTGGTGGGATCGTCATCCAGCAGGCCGTGATGCTGGTGGCCCCCATCACCACCACCAGGATCGGCCAGATGTCGTCGAGCCGGGTGAGCTTCTTGAGCATGGCGACCCGTTCCGGGCCCTCGGGCAGGGCCTCCATGTCGCCGTAGCGGCGACCGATCCAGATCACCAGCACGAAGGCCATCAGGGTGACCACATAGGCCACCACGTACACCTGGTCGATGAAGGTGAGGAAGGGCAGGTTGGGCAGCTCGGCCCGGTAGCCCTGCTGCAGGAACACCAGGGTGAGCAGAACGGTGACCGGGATGCTGGCGCGGGCATCCTGTTCATCGGCCCGCACCTTGAACACCAGCAGCACCATCGCCATCAGCACCGCCAGGGGCAGCATCAGCCGCCACATGGCCGACCAGGCGGAGGTGCCGAAGGAGATCTCGAACACCACCTGGCTGTAGTCGTTCTCGCCGCCGCCGAGGCCGAAGTTGGTGGCGTAGTGGTGGCGGTATTCGGCGATCGACCAGCCGCCGTTGAGCCAGCCGATGATGCGCGCGTACAGCCCCATGCCGCTGTTGCGCACGTCCGGCAGCAGCCGCAGCTTTCTGTAGTCGAGGGCGCCGTCGCCGTCGTCGACCTCGATCACCAGCGGCAGGCTCACGCTCATGAATGGGTAGTGGCGGAAGCTGGCCCGGTCGATGTAGAAGCGGCCCAGGTAGCTGAACAGCTGGTAGTAGCTGCCATCGCCCTGGCGCTGGGCCTCGCTCACGGGGGTGAGCACCGGCTCGGCATCGGAGAGCAGGCCGTTGAGCAGGGAGAAGCGGTCGGCCATGCCCAGCCCCCGGGCCTCCAGCTCCCGCTGCATCGGCTCCTGCCAGCGCATCCACACGTAGCCGTTGGCGGAGTAGCTGGGGATGCGCAGGTCGAGGTCGTAGGTGCTGGTGGCGTACACCCCCACCTGCACCGTGTGGCGGGCGCCCTGGAGTTCCGCCTGGTCCACCCGGGTCTCCCCGTCGCTGAGCAGGTCGCCCCGCACGGGCGTCCAGCCGCTGGCGGGCCGCCGGCTCGGGTCGGTGTTCAACGCCCGGGGCGAGGAGGCGAGCCGCAGGCCATCGCGGCTGCGCACCGGGCTCATCTCGATGCTGTTCAGCCCTGAGGCGGCCAGCACAATGGCCAGCAGCACTGCCACGATGGCAGCGAAGTTCCAGCGTCGCCTCTGAGGCCCAGCCATGGGTAGCCCGTTCCGCCGGCTGACGCTAGTGCCACCACCGATCTGGGTTCCGCTCAGCGCGGCCCTGCTGGCCGCCGCCGTGCCGGCCTGCCTCTGGCTGGCGCCGCCCCAGGAGCAGCTGCCGGCCGCCGCCGTGGCGGCGGGGCTGGCCGATCCCCCCGGAGCCGGCCTGGCCACCCGGCCCAGCACCCCGGGGGAACTGGTGCTGGGCCAGTCGGCGGCCTTCAGCGGCCCCTCGGGCCAGCTCGGCAGCGAGATGCGCACCGGCGCCCTCGCCTGGTTTGCGGAGGTGAACCGCCGCGGCGGCATCCACGGCCGTCGGATCCGCCTGGTGAGCCGCGACGACCGCTACGAGCCGGCGCTCACCGTGGCCAACACCCGCCGCCTGCTCAGCGAGGACGGCGCCTTCGCCCTGTTCGGCTACGTGGGCACCCCCACCGTGAAGGCGGCCCTGCCGCTGCTGGAGGCCCGCGGGGTGCCGCTGATCGCGCCGCTCACCGGGGCCCGGCTGCTGCGGGTGCCGCACCGGCCGCTGGTGTTCAACCTGCGGGCCGGCTACCAGCTGGAGATCGACCGCATGGTCGACACCCTGGTGCGTGATGGCCGCCACCGCATCGCCGTGCTGCACCAGCTCGATGCCTTCGGAGAGGACGGCCTGGCCGCCGCCCGGCGCGCCCTGCTCCGCCACGGCCTCAAGCCGGTGGCCGTGGCCGGCGTGGTGCGCAACTCCACCAACGTGCAGGGCGCCACCGATCGCCTGCTCAAGGCCGATCCCAACGGCGTGATCATCGTGAGCGCCTACCCCGGCTCCGCCGCCTTCACCCGCCAGGTGCACCGCCGCGCCACCGACGTGCAGCTGATGAACGTGTCGTTCGTGGGCACCCGCCCGCTGCAGGATGCGCTGCCCAGCGGCGAGGCCAACGGCATCGGCGTGGCCCAGGTGGTGCCCTTCCCCTGGGACCGGCGGGTGCCGGTGGTGGCCGAGTACCAGCGGCTGATGGCCCGGCTCCAGAAGCATCCCCGCTACGGCTTCAACAGCCTGGAGGGCTTCCTGGCGGCGCGGCTGATCAGCGAGGGGCTGGAGCGGGCCGGCCCCGATCCGAGCCGGGCGCAGCTGGTGCAGGCGCTGGAATCGATCCGCAACCTTGATCTGGGCGGCTTCCGGCTGCGGCTCGGCCCGACCGACCACGACGCCGGCGAGCAGGTGGACCTGGTGTTCCTCGGCGCCCAGCCCTGGGAGCCCTGACGCCGCCGCCGCGCGTGTTGCCCAAGCCCAGCGCCGCGCGGGTGATCCCCGCGCCCTAGGGTCTGCCCACCCCGCCGCCGCCCCGTGACGCCCCTGCTGCTCGCCCTGCCGATCGATGACGAGGGCTTCTTCGCCGATCCGGAGAGCGCCGAGCTGCTGCTCGAGCTGGCCACGGTGCCCTTCCAGCAGCCCCCCTACCTGGCGGCCGGTGTGGGCCTGGCGATTGCGGTGCTCTGCGGCCTCACCTTCGCCCGGCTGGTGCAGAACCGCCTCGATGCCTGGAAGCAGGACCGGCTGCCGCTGCTGCCCCTGGCCAGCCGCGAGACGGTGCTGCCCTGGATCGGCCTGGTGATCGGCGTCACCCTGTTCCTGGGCTGTTGCCTGCAGGTGTTCGGCTTCGCCTCGGGCACGGCCCTGCTGGTGGCCTTCGTGCTCTCGGTGCTCACCGCCGGCTCCCAGTGGGTGCAGCTGCAGCGGCTGATGGCCCAGGTGGAGGCCGGCACCTTCCGCGCCGTGGATTTCGACAACTTCGATCAGTTCTTCTGAGCCCGGCGTGGGGCCCGTGATGATCCGCGCCGAGGGCCTGGGCAAGACCTACCGGGTGGCCGAGAAGCAGCCCGGCCTGGCGGGCACCCTGCGCCACCTGGTGCGGCGCCGCTTCCGCGATGTGGTGGCCGTGCACGACGTGGGCTTCACGATCGAGCCCGGCGAGGTGGTGGGTTTCCTCGGCCCCAACGGCGCCGGCAAGACCACCACGATCAAGATGCTCACCGGCCTGATCCACCCCAGCGCGGGCCTGGTGGAGGTGGCCGGCCACCGGCCCTTCCGGCGCGATCCGGCCTTCCTGCGCCGCATCACGCTGGTGATGGGCCAGAAGCAGCAGCTGCTCTGGGACCTGCCGCCCCTGGATTCGCTGCGGGTGAATGCCGCCATCTACGGCATCGACGACCGCGAGGCCCGGCGCCGCATCGACAGCCTGGCGGAGATGCTGGAGCTGGGCCCGGAGCTGCACCGGCCGGTGCGCAAGCTCTCCTTGGGCGAGCGGATGAAGGCCGAGCTGCTGGCGGCGCTGCTGCACCGCCCCTCGGTGTTGTTCCTCGATGAGCCCACCCTGGGCCTGGATGTGAACGCCCAGGCGCGGGTGCGCAGCTTTCTGGCGGAGTACAACCGGCGCACCGGCGCCACCGTGCTGCTCACCAGCCACTACATGGCCGACATCACCGCCCTCTGCCGCCGGGTGCTGCTGATCGACCACGGCCGCCTGCGCCACGACGGCAGCCTGGAGGAGCTCACCGGTCGCCTGGCGCCGCTGCGGCTGGTGCGGCTGGAGCTGGAGGCGGAGCTGCCGGCGGAGGCGTTCAGCACCTACGGCCGGATCGAGAGCCTCCAGGGCCGCGCGGTGTGCCTGGCGGTGCCGCGGGAGCAGCTCACCGGTGTGGTGGGCCGGCTGCTGGCCGACCTGCCGGTGCGGGATCTGGAGGTGAGCGATCCACCGATCGAGGAGCTGATCGGCAGGCTGTTCCGCGGCGATGGGGCCGGCTAGGGCGCCTGCCCGCCAGGATGCCGCCAGCCGCCGCGCCCCCGTGCCATCTCCTGTTCAGGCGCTGCGGGTGGCCCGTGCCCTGCTGCTGAGCCAGTACGCCCTCATGCTCGAGTACAGGGGGGAGATCGCCCTCTGGGCCCTTTCGGGCCTGCTGCCGCTGCTGATGCTGGCGCTCTGGAGCGAGGCCCCCGCCGGCAGCGTGCCCGGCTTCAGCCCGCAGCAGCTGGAGCGCTACTTCCTGGCGGTGTTCGTGGTGCGCCAGTTCACGATCGTGTGGGTGGTGTACGCCTTCGAGGAGGACCTGCTGGAGGGCCGCCTCTCCCCCTACCTGCTCCAGCCCCTGGCGCCGGTGTGGCGCTATGTGGCCGCCCACATCGCCGAGCAGGCCACCCGCCTGCCCTTCGTGGCGGCGATCCTGATGGCGCTGGCCCTGGTGCGGCCCTCCCTGCTCTGGCTGCCCTCCGCCGGCTCCCTGGCCCTGGCGCTGCTCACCACCGCGCTGGCCTTCGCCCTGCGCTTCCTGCTGCACCACGCCGTGGCCTGCCTCTGCTTCTGGAGCGAGCGGGCTGCCGCCCTCGACCGGCTGCTGCTGATTCCGCACCTGTTCCTCTCGGGCATGGTGGCGCCGCTGGAGGCCTTCCCCGAGCCCCTGCGGCAGCTGGCCCTGCTCACCCCCTTCCCCTGGACCCTCGCCCTGCCGGCGGAGCTGCTGGCGGGCCGCCGGCCGCCCCTGGGCCAGGGCCTGCTGGTGATGGCCGCCTGGGGCCTGCTGCTGCTGCTGCTCAACCGGCTGCTGTGGCGCGCCGGCCTGCGCCGCTACACGGCGATGGGGGCCTGATGGGACGCCACCTGCGCAGCCTGCGGCGCTTCTGGGCCAGCTCCCTGGCGGTGGAGGCCGAATACCGGCTCAACCTGCTGCTGGAGGTGCTTTCGGTGGCCGGCAACCTGGCCGGCAGCCTGCTGGTGCTGGCCCTGTTCACCGACCACGGCCATGCCCTCGGCGGCTGGAGCTGGTCTGCGGCGCTGGTGGTGCTGGGGGTGTACACCCTGCTCGATGGCCTGAGCACCAGTCTGCTGCAGCCCAACCTGAGCACGATCGTGCGCCACGTGCAGACGGGCACCCTCGATTACCTGCTGCTGCAGCCGATCGACAGCCAGTTCCAGGTGTCGCTGCGGGTGCTTTCCCCCTGGGGCCTGCCCTCGGCACTGGCGGGCCTGGGCCTGATCGTGGTGGGCCTCGCCGGCAGCGGCGCCCGGCCCTCGGCCGGCGCCGTGGTGGTGGCGGCCCTGCTGCTGCTGGCGGCGGCCCTGATCCTCTACAGCCTCTGGTTCCTGCTGGCGGCCACCAGCATCTGGTTCGTGAAGGTGTGGAACGCCACCGAGGTGCTGCGCTCCCTGCTGGTGGCGGGCCGCTATCCGGTGAGCGCCTACCCGCCGGCCCTGCGCACCCTGCTCACCGTGGTGCTGCCGGTGGCCTTCCTCACCACGGTGCCGGCCAGCGCCCTGCTGGGCCGCGTGGGCCTGGGCAGCGCCCTGGCCGCCCTGGCGATGGCCGCTGTGGGGCTGACGGGCAGCCGGCTCTTCTGGCGCTACGCCCTGCGCCACTACACCTCGGCCTCCAGCTGAAGGCTCAGGCGGCCAGCAGCAGGCTCAGGCCACCATCCGCAGGCTCAGGCTGCCAGGTAGCCGTCGAGCCGCTCCGACTGGGCTCGGATGCCCTCGAGGGCGCGCCGCTCGAGGTTGCGCGTCTTGTCGCGGCTCATGCCCAGGGTGCGGGCGATCGAGGTAAGGCTCATCGGCTCCTCACCGCCGATGCCGTAGCGCATGCGCAGCACGCGGGCCTGCAGCTCGGGCAGCTGGCCCAGCA
>VFQS010001284.1_pt1 | contig 23500 bp, 18 predicted proteins | sample 3512361 | NCBI WGS metagenome assembly VFQS01 (sample SAMN10412375, study PRJNA504923) | tailings metagenome | isolation source: Relicate 1 Philex TSF3 active mining | place: Philippines
TTTGCTTCGTTCCATTTATAAAAACATTCAAAATGACAAAAATGTCCACAAATACTAATTGGTTCTTCGTTAGACGAATCTAATCCGCATACAATACAACTTAAAGGCGACTCAAATTCCATTATTTTAACTTTAATAGTTTTAAAGTTATAAATTTTCACTTTAATTTTAAAAAACAAAATAGTTACAACTATTAAATGTTGTCACGTTTACAACCTAAAACTACTTCAACATCTTCACAGCGTGGACCACAAGGAGCACAAGGTATTGCTGGTGCTCAGGGAAATAGAGGTCCTACTGGTCCTAGAGGTTATATTGGACCACAAGGACCTGGTGGAGATAATTTTAATATGTTAGCAACAATTTATGATCAACTAGAACTCTATTACTTAAATCCAACTATTAACGACTATGTACTAAACTATACAAACGGAGAACTTTATAAATATGTTGGACTTGAAAATGGATCTATAGGACCAAATAATTCATATATTAACTTTGGTAATTTTTATAACGTTGATATTATAAGAGGATATACAGGATCACAAGGAGAAATAGGACCTGTAGGACCACAAGGTGATTCATTAACAGGTCCACAAGGACCACGAGGACAAGACTTTAGAATATTTGGAACTGTTGAAAATTTTAATGATACATACTCATTCCAATTATCTAATTCTAATATTGGACAATTCTTATTAGTAAGAGGTGGAGATTTATATATGTTTGCTGGTTCGTACATGGGAGAAACTGGTCCTGAAAATAGTTATCTTTACGTAGGAGATATAACTAACGATTCAATGCTTATAGGTGAAACCGGACCACAAGGTCCAATTGGTCCACAAGGAATTCAAGGAAAAACTGGACCAACCGGATACACTGGTTATACCGGATACACAGGCTATACTGGTTATACTGGATACACCGGCTACACTGGATATACCGGCTACACTGGCTACACTGGCTACACTGGATATACCGGCTACACTGGATACACGGGATACACTGGATATACCGGCCCTACTGGTCCATCAGTTACTGGATATACCGGCTACACGGGATACACGGGATACACTGGATATACCGGCTACACTGGATATACAGGATATACTGGATATACAGGCTACACTGGACCAACGGGACCTGTAGGAAAAGGATTTAATATTTTTAGTCATATTCAAACAATACAAGAATTAAATAATTTAACACCAAGTCCTTCTCAAATAGGAGAGTTTGTTTTATTATTAGGTGGTGATTTATATGTCTTTAGAGGTAACGGAAATGGAACAACAGGATCTAATAATGGATTTGATTACGTTGGTGATATTACAAATGATGCACAACTCATTGGCCCGCAAGGTCCACAAGGAAGTATTGGATATACCGGCTACACAGGATATACAGGATATACAGGATATACTGGATATACGGGCTACACTGGGCCTACAGGCCCATCAGTTACTGGATATACAGGATATACAGGCTACACTGGATATACAGGATACACAGGGCCAACTGGACCATCAGTTACAGGCTACACTGGATATACAGGCTACACTGGATATACGGGCTACACAGGATATACAGGATATACAGGATATACGGGCTACACAGGGCCAACTGGACCATCAGTTACTGGATACACAGGCTATACCGGATATACGGGCTACACAGGATACACAGGACCAACTGGGCCAGCAGGAAAAGGGTTTACAATATTCTCTCAGCTACAAAATACAAGTCAGATATCAACATTACTTCCAGATTCAACAAAGATTGGAGAATTTGTATTAGTAAATGGCGGAGATTTATTTATTTTTAAAGGATATGGTAATGGTACTACTGGTGTTGGTTTTGGATTTGATTATGTTGGAGATATTACAAACGATGCTCAGCTTATTGGCCCACAAGGTCCACAAGGATCACAAGGTCCACAAGGATCACAAGGAGAAACTGGTTACACTGGTCCAACAGGACCATCAGTTACTGGATATACCGGATATACTGGATATACCGGCTACACTGGATATACTGGATATACTGGCTACACCGGCTACACTGGATATACCGGTCCACAGGGAAATATAGGCTACACAGGATATACAGGCTACACAGGATATACAGGCTACACAGGATATACAGGACCAACAGGACCGTCAGTTACAGGGCCACAAGGGCCAGTAGGAAAAGGATTTAATATTTTTTCATACTTGACAAATTTTAGTGATATTTACTTATTAAATCCATCTGACGCAAGAGTCGGAGAATTTGTACTTGTAAATGGTGGAGATTTATATGTATTTAGAGGTTTAAATAACGGAACAACTGGTTCTAGTAATTCTTTTGACTATGTAGGTGATATTACGAATGAAGCACAACTTATTGGCCCGCAAGGTTCACAAGGTCCGCAAGGAAATGATGGCCCACAAGGTCCACAAGGCTCTCAGGGTACTCAAGGACCACAAGGTTCACAAGGTAATTCTCTTACTGGACCACAAGGATCACAAGGAGTTACAGGATACACTGGCTATACAGGTTATACAGGATACACAGGCCCACAAGGAAATGCATTAACAGGCCCACAAGGTCCACAAGGACCTGCTGGTTTTTCTACAAATACAGGTGCTACAGGTCCCCAAGGACCATCAATTACTGGATATACAGGTTACACAGGATATACAGGCTATACAGGATACACAGGCCCAACAGGTGCACCAGGATTTTCGAGTGGTAAGATAATATATTTAAATGGATTTGATGGTCAAGCATCGCCAAATCCAAGTAATCGTGGCGAATATATAAGTACAACAAGTTTAAGTGCAGGAACTACAGGAACAATAGGTACTCTTATAAGTCCTGTTACTTTTCCACAAATAACAGGATTATATGGAGGAATATGGACACTTAATTTATATTTATCAACAGATTCTCCACTTAATGTTGCAGTACAAGTTAGACTTTATAGAAATTCTATTAGCGCATTAAATCTTATTGCTGAAACGGATGATGCTCTTATAAGAAATGGTACAGTTGAATTAAATCAGCTTCAATTATTAGTTCCTGATATCACAGATTGGAGCCTATCTGATAGATTATGCATCGAAATAATTGGATCGAACTTATGGGGACAGTCTTCTTCTATATCTATTTATTATGAAGGAACTAAACATTATTCAAATTTAGTCTCTACCATATATCAACTTGTTGCTTATTCTTATATTGTACCTGCTACTGGACCACAAGGCGCAACAGGTTACACTGGATACACGGGATATACTGGTTATACCGGTTACACTGGATACACTGGCTATACTGGCTATACCGGCTATACCGGATATACCGGCTACACAGGATATACTGGCTACACAGGATATACCGGATATACGGGATATACCGGGCCAACGGGGCCAACGGGAGCAACGGGGCCAACTGGGCCAAACATATGGGGACAAAATGCTACAACGGCATATTACACAATAGGTAATGTAGGTATAGGAACAACAGGACCAACTGAAAAATTGCATGTAGCTGGAAATATATTATCAACAGGCCAAATGTATTCAAATAATTTGATGGTACAGGGAGATGGAACTCATGGATACGTACGTTCTACAAATACAAATTCAAATTTATACTTAGGATCAAATAATCAAAATCATGTAACAATATCATCAAATGGAAATTTAGGAGTTGGTCTTTCTGCTACTTATGCAAAATTTGTAGTTGGAGGAGATATAGCAACAACTAGTGGTGTTATGAATTTTATAAATTCTGCTCAAAGTACAAGATATGGTTATTTATATCATGATACTACTCACATGTACTTGATGAATCAAATGGCAGGATCTTTATATTTCCAAACAAATAATGCATATAGAATGACAATAAGTTCAGCTGGAAATGTTGGTATTGGAAATACAAGTCCTGGAAATATTCTTCAAGTTGGTAATGGCGGTAGATTGAGAATTGCTAATTCCAACTCTGATTATACAATTATAGGATCAAATGATACAGATGATTCAAATAATTCAAGAATTGTTATATCAGGAATAAATCGTGGTTATAATAACGGCGGAATTGAATACGTTGGAGTAGGTGCGACATCTCAACAAATGTGGTCCACTAATGGAATAGAAAGAATGAGACTTGATACTTCAGGAAATTTAGCTATAGGAACACAAAGTGCAAGTGCACGTTGTACAATTTATTCAAGTGGTACAGATTTATTAACGTTACAAAATACATCAAGTGGAGATACATATACAATTTTAAAAATACAAAATAACTCAGGTCTTGGTTCTGGGGTACTTTTTATGAATAGTTCTACACGTACTGGAGATGGTGGTGCTAATACATTTACAGTTAGAAATGATATAGGAAAATTACGTTTACAAGATTCAACTTCTTCAGGTATAACAATAAGTGGAGGTAAGATAGGTATAATAAATGATTCTCCGAATGCAACGTTACAATTTTCAAATGGAATTGAATCACGTAGAATAGTTTTCTGGGAGGATGCAAATAATGAACATCAAGTATATGGTATAGGATTGAATAGTTCAACATTACGTTTTCAAACAAGTACCACAAGTACATATTTTCGTTGGTATGGTGGACAAAATTCTACATCTTCTTATGAAGCCATGAGATTGCAAGGAAATGGAACATGGGTATTAAGTCCTGGCCAAACATCCAGTTTTTCAATTGAAAATCAAACTACATTTGCAAGAATTGTATACAATGAAGTACGTTTTTACGATAATACAACAGGTGATATCATGTTCTTAAAGAGTGGTAGAGTAGGAATAGGATGCGATACATCAGGAGGATATAAGTTGGATGTGAATGGAACAGCAAGATTTCAAAGTACAACATATTTTTCAGGATCTGTAGGAATAGGATTATCAAATCCTGGATCACAACTTCATTTATATAATGGAAGTGGTTCTGAAATTTCAGTAACTACTGATGATGGACAAATTTCTAGATTAGGTTTATATGAACGTAACGATAAGCAATGGGGTGCATATATACAATATAATGGTTCTACTGATAATTTAGATTTTGGTCATAAAAGAAATTATATAGATCAAAATCCGGTATTAAGTATAGGTTATCTTGGAAAAATAGGTATAAATAATACCACTCCTGCAAGTCGTTTAGAAATTATTAATGGATCAACTTCTTATACTTCAAGCGAAAGTGCTCAAAATGCATTTGCGCTCTTAAGTTCAAAAACAAGTACTGGTCAAATACTCTATATGGGCGCAGATGAAAGTGCTGCACTTACTTATATGCAATCTGTGAAATGGGGAGTTGCTTCTAGTACTTTAGCAATAAATGCACGTGGCGGAGGTGTTGTTATTGGCGGTACATCTGCAAATAACAGAGGATTAGTTGTGATGGCTGGAACAGATGAGCAAATTGTAATAAAAGATACAACTGATACGAATAAACAGTTAGCAATGGGATATAATGTAGCAAATAATTATGGATATGTTCAGTCAGTACATCATGGAATAGCATGGAGAACACTTTCTTTAAATCCAAATGCAGGAGGTGTTGCAATAAATAAAACAACCGCAAATCACTCACTTGATGTGAATGGTAATATAGGTGCTGGTAATTTATATTTGAGTGGGGGAATATCAAGTCCAGGAACAGTAACAACAAATAGTGACGTTTCAATACCAAATTATCAAGATTTATTTAAGTCCAGTTCATTCAATGAGACACTTTTTTATATTATTTATAATAGATACACATTATCAGCAGGAAATGTTTCTCTTAGATACAGTTTATCTGCAATGTCTCTTGAAATTGGTTATTTAGAAAATGCAATAGCTGGTTTGGCTAACGCATTAGCTAATGCATATGGTACAGTAGATGGAGATGGCGCATTAAGTGATGCACCACCATGGATACGTCAATTTTTATCTGTTTATTTGCCAAGAACCACAGCCAGTCTAGATAATTATATTGCTGCACAAGATTCAAGTTTATTTCCACCAATATCATGGTATCAGTCAACAAGTGATCCTAATTTTTCTGTATTAAATTTTCACGATTGGGCTATTGCGTCATATAATTATGATCCAGTAGAATACTACTATAATAACTATGATTATTTTATAGGTGATTATAATGCATGGGCAAGTATACAAGAACAAATAGATAGTTATCAGCAAACATATGCAAGTGAATATTTAGTTCCATCTATTGCGAATCCAAAAAATGTACTTGAAGCAAATAATCAAAATGGTTCATATAGATATAATATAAATTCAACAGCATATTATAGAATACTTAATCAGTTTGGGATTGATTTAGCACCACAACTTGTAACTTATAAAAAACAATGGGTTTATAATTATAGAAGTTATAATGGCAATTGGGTTTTAATTAGTTCTTATGTACAAGTAGTTGTTACAGCTTATGATATAAATTGGACGTCATCTAGTTATCTACCTGCTCAAAATAATTATGAGTATTTTACTATGGATACTCCGCAAGAATATTTAACTAACAGTAGACCTACATCTTTTGATAATAGTGGGTTACCAATAAATAATACATCACAGCAAGAATTAAGTCAACAATTACAAAGTATTGAACCAAAAGATACACAAACTACGCTAAAAGCAATTACAGACACATTTAGCATTGTTAGAGCTACAGCAAATAAATCTTTAGGTATTCCAACACAACAATCTGCTGCTATTACATATAATCTTAATACTTCAGGTGGTACATCTTCATTCTCTTTAAATCAACCTGCTGGTGTAAAAACTACTTCTACAGTAAATGGAAGAGGAGTTGCTACGACAAATGTTAAGGCACAACCTGCTACAAAACAAACAGTTCAAACTTATTGGAGAAGTTAAATTGAAAATTTTCATTACAAAAATAGTAATGAAAAAAATGTATAACTTTCAAAACGTCAAAAAGATTTCAGATGCTGAATTATTATATTCTGTTATTGAAACAGATAACGATAAAACTTTGCATTTAAACCAATGGTTAAAATATACTATAGATAATAATTTAAGCGATTATTCAAAATTTCTCTTGAATAAATATGAAATTATAAGTGAAGATACACTAAAATTAGTAATGTTAAATAAAAAATTAACTATTGAATACTATAATCGCTTTGATAAACAACAAACCAATGATTTACTTTTAAACTCAATGAAAGATAATTGGATTGATGAAAAATATTTTAATGCATATTACTATCTAGTCCAAGTTAATTATTTTGAGAAAGGAACAAGATTGCAAAAGTTAGGAAACTATCACTTTTATTACGCAATATTAAATGCTGCACTTTATATGACATTATCTTATTTTATAGCTATAAATAAAGGTCTAATCTATTTTGCATTTTCTGCCTTTTTTATGAATATTTTTGACTTCCCAAAAATCAACCTAAAATTCGGACAAGAATTAATTTTATTAAAAATGATGTTAATTTGTATGGCTAATTTAAACCATGATATTTTCTATATATTAACATTTTTTACGTTGTTTATTAAAACGTTAATTGGAAAAGAAAAAACACAACTAATAATAACAATATCATTACTATTACTATCTTATGTAGTTAGATCTCATCTAGATTATCATGTTTCACAAGTTTATTACAATATAATACTAGCTATATACACACTAAAGTCAATTATATGTATAATATCTCAATATGAATAATTTTCTTTACAAACTTGGTAAAGAAAAATCAAAAACAGTGTCTACATCTTGGTTCATATGACTCCATAGCACCAACTAAAGTTTTATCTTCAGAATTCACTATTCTTTTACTAAATGGCGCATCTTGACCACACTTAACACAAATAGCAGTAAGATAAGTTACTTTATCTACCAAAGGTATACTTAATGATATAGAATCGAATGGCTTGCGTTGAAAGTCTCCGCTTAATCCTGATATAACCACATGATTAACAGAACCATTATCATTATGTAAATGTTCTAACAAATCTGGAAGATCTGCAAAGAATTGACCTTCATCTATTAATATAACGTTGAAAGTCTTTAATAAATTTATGTGTTCCATCAAATTATTACATGTAATACCTTTTGTATTACTTAAATGTCCGTCATGATTCGATAACTTAGACTCTGATGTATAACGTTGATCAAATGAATGTTTAACAACAATAACTTCACGTTTTGCTAGAATACTTTTACGTTCATAATTCAATAGGAAACTACTTTTTCCAGCAAACATAGGTCCAATAATTAAATGCGAGTGAAGAGTCATTTTAAAATAAAGGGAAGAGGTGTTTAACTCAATTTATGAATCAAGTGAATATAATTGTGATTTTATTATTTTCCAGACGTAGTCTGTTGATAAAAATGTAGTGATATATAATGATTGTTTTGGAAACATTCCTGTTAAGAGAATATAAAACCAGGCTTCTGTAATAGGATTTTCAATATCATTAAATGGAATTCTAGATATATAAATTTTAACCCAAGCTCTTAAAAAACATGTTAAAGCAGTGGAAGATAATGATAGCCATAATATTTTATTCATTTGAGTATTTCTTTTCATTAGGAAAAGAAAACCTTAAGTATACATTTTTTCGGTTTTATCATCAATTATCTCATTTAATAGGTTATGTTGAGATATTAATTCGTCAATATTTTGTAAGTAATCTGTTTCATTTCTGAATAAGTGATCTACAATACAACTCATAGGCAATTTAAATGTCTTTATTGCCTTATAAAAATCGTTAAATAATTCTTGTGTTGGTTCTTTCACTAACTCAAAGAACGCATTCTTTATTGATTCTTTAGTCGGATAGTCAAATTTGATTATAAAATCTATTCTTCCTGGACGTAAGAGTGCTGGATCAAAACGACCTACATGATTTGCTGTTATAATATTAAAAACACTATTTAAGTTACTACATGTTCCATCTAATACGTTAAGCAATGCACTAAAACTTACGTTAATTTCTTTAGATTCTCTGTCTATAAAGAATGAATCAATATCTTCATATAAGACGACTGAATCATCTTTGACATCAGAAACTAAACTGATAAGTTTTTCGTCAGAAAGTTCTTTTGATAAACTCATGTAGTACATAGTTTTACCATATTTTTTAGCAAGAGCCTTTGCTAAAGATGTTTTCCCACAACCAGGTGGCCCCCAAAATAATAAGTTTAGTTTATATGGTCTACCAAGTTTTTCATAACGTTCTTTATCAAGAATGAACTTATCAATACGTTTTATTAATGATTCTTTTATTCCTTGATCAATAAAAATCTCATCGATCGATTGAACACTAATATCTTTAGAATGATACCAGTCATCTCTATAACAATTATAAATAGAGATTTTTCCTACAGGTGTTTTTGCAGTTGAAAAAACCTTTAAAACAAATTCTTTAAGCTCTTCAAACGACTCGCTTTCCAAGCGAATATAAATGTGTTGATCTGCACAGTCAAAACTTGGATGATAGTCCATAACTTTTTCGTTAACCAAAACTGATACATAAAATGAAAATTCTTTCTCGTTACACTTCCATTCAGTTTTTGTATTTCTATCAAGAATGAAACATTTTTCGAATTTAGTAAATGAATTATTAAAAGACAAATCATGTCCTGTTGATAAACAGGTAGCGAATGACTTTATCAATTTCAAAAACGTTATAGCTTCTTGATGATATAAATTTACAGCAGGCATTTTAATTTATAAAAAATTACAATGCTTATAAAAATCAATTTACGCTCTATAATGAACTTTCAATCTTAGTGTCATTTTTTCTATTTATTATAGGAATCTCTGTTACACTTATATTTTTATTTTCATTTTCATAGATTATTATGTCTTTCATAATATTATTTTCTATTTTTCTATCTGGTATAGTGATTTCAAAAAATTTATAATGCACTTGAGGTAATTTATCAAATGCAGATAATTTTTCTAGTTCATTAATAATATTATCTTCTTCTTTTTCAAATTGTTTTGTATTATCTTCACTATTTATTTGATATAATTCTTCAATTAATTTGTATTCGTTATATTTATATGAATATGATAATTTTACTATAGTGTAATATCTACCTAGTTCTCGTAATTGTTGTTTATATTTATTGTCGTTAGTTGATGATATAGCTTTAAGAATAAAAGCTTGAACTTTTGTAATAGCAGCGATAATTTCTTTGAAATGTTTTTCTAACACGTCGTATTTATATTCTTTAACGCGTTTTTCTTTCCTAATAGTTTCATCTATCAATAAATTTTTGTTCCATTTATAATAACGATAAATAAATAGTTCGATTATGTTGAAATTTTGTTTGCCATGATAAAAAACGTTACTAATAAAAGGATTATCAAATGAAAGTTTACTGAATATAATATCTGATTTATCTTTGAATAATCCATGTTTACCAACTACTGGAACAACGAATAAATTTTTTAATCTATTCAATACACCTTTGTTCTTGTTATCAAGTTCCAAAAGAGCTTCTAATTCTTCTTGTGTAAAAAAATCAAACTTTTTATTAGCAAGCAATGAATTAAATGTAGTTGAATATATTAATAATAACTGATCTAGTGTTTTTTCGCATGTAGGTAATGTCGAATTAAGATCGCAAAATTCTTTAAAATCACTCAACGAGCAAGATTTAATAACATTAGTCTGAATAAGTTGAAGATAACGATTGGTTAAATTATTTTCATTGCAATCTTTACCGTATAAATCTCCAAGTAAAAATTTTCTAATATCTTCATTAGAACTCATATTTAGAAAAATGTAAGAAATTAAATTTCTTTTCTACAAAGTGGACATTTTATGATCCATTTATTGATTATACAATTCTTGTGAAATAAATGATTACAAAGTAATTTAATTACAATATTCTCATGCATTGTTTCAAAACAGATAGAACATTTACAAGATTCACAAGAATCATGTGAAATATTTTCTTCATTACATAAGTATAACGTTCGTTTATATTTGTTGTCATTTATTATTTTAAGTTTATTGAAAAACAATAACGCATCAAGCCAACAAAAACAATTAAGTGTAATTTCTTTGCATGTCACATTAGAAATATTTAAAATGAATAATAGTAACGTTATACACCAGAATATTCCAAAACCAACAATAATTTGTTTAATTTTATTATAAGAAATTAGTAGACTTTGATTATATATTTGATTTTTTAATACTGTTGTAAAATATTCTTTATAAATAAATACTATAATTTTTAGGGAAATACAACTTAAAAAATTAATAATATAGATATCATCTATAAAAATTGTTAACCACAAATAAATTGATAATGCAAATAGCATTTAGATGTAAATATTTTTTTCTTAAATACTATAAATGAGAATTGGATCAGTAACTATGGGAGCTGCAGCTGGTGCAGCATCAGGTTATGCATTAGGAAGTGCATATTCAAATTTACAAAAATCAGAAGCTGAAAAAAAACGTAAAGCTGAAGAAGCTGAAACTGCAAGAAGAGCTGCGTTAACACAAGAGCAACGTGATGCTGAAGATACAGCAAATATGGCTGCAGCTGCTGAACGTCAAAGACTTATTGATGAAAATAAAGAAAGACAAAGAGCAGAAGCAGAAAAAAGTAATGCTGAATTTATGGCTGCTCTTCCAATAGTCTTACCAATAGTGATTTGGGTACTTGCGTTAATCATTAATTTTATGTTTATAGAAGACTATGACTTATTTAGTAACGTGAATAAGATATTATTTTTTCCATTCTACATGATATATCTTTTAGCTAAAAAAATGAAGTGGTCATGGTCAGATAAATCATATTTATTCAATAGAAAAGACTATGGATGGATTTAATTTCTTAAAATTGATAATTTAAGAAATATTTTTAAAGGTAAAACAGAAAAATGTCAGATACAGAAGATTATAACGAACTTGATCAACAAGAACAATCAGAAGGAGAATTTGAAGAAGTAGCTTCTGACGAAGAAGCTGAAACATTAACAATTGATGAAATAGCACAAGAATTCGTCGAAAATTATCAAGATGATTTAGATGAGTTAGTGCAAGCAATGGAATCATTAAAAGAACTTAATTTACAAGCAAAAGAAGTACGTAAAAAGAAAAAGGATTTATCTGAAGCAATTACAAGAAGATTTAATAGATTACCTAAAGAAGTAAAAGAAAAAGGTATAAAATATGAATCTGTAACATTAAAAATTAAGACTAAAACTAAAATACAACGTAGAAAAAAAGCAGATGCAAAAGAAAAAACGTTAGAATTATTAGGTGAATATATTTCTAGTAAAAAAGCAGAATCATTATATGAGAAATTACTTGAAGTAAATATAGAAGCAAAACAAGAAGTAAAAACTTTGGATATAAAGAAATCAAAATAAGATGTCTTATTATAGTAATAAGACAATATTAGTTATTTGGAACGATTATAAAATCATCACTAACTTTGAATTTATTTGAATTTGTTATAGTTGAAATTATTGAATATATTTTCTTATAGTCAGGTCTTCCAGCAAAAAACTCTAGTGATTTTTTTCTAATATTAACTAATGGAATATCTTTAATAAAATCTAATGTAGGTTCAATGAGATGATATAATTTTTTATCGTTTAGATGCCATATAAGTTCGAAAATTTCACAAGTAAAAGCATCGGATATATTACCATCTAGAATGTATTGAGTAATATCATCAAAAACTAGTTCAGATTCAGAAACACTAGAATTATTAGCTAAATATTTTACCATGTTTACAATAGTTGTTCTAATGTTAGGATAACTTTTTGGAACATTTTTAGGATCATTTTTAATTTGCAAATAAACTTTCTTATAAATTTCTGTACAAAGCGTTATTGAATCATTCAACGTTTGAATATCATAATAATTTTTAAAATTTGCAAATAAGTTTTTATCATTAAAATGTTTATCTGCTATAATTTTGCATGAATCAATAAATATTGTATGTATTACAGGACTTAGAGAATAACTTGAACCAATTATATAAAAATAAATAGTTAAATGAATATTAGTATTTTTAATTCCATTTATGTATATATCTTTATGTTGTTTAATAGCATTTACAAGTTGATTATTTTTAGTATATAACTGAGTATTATCTAATCTTTTAAGTAATACTGCTACGTCTGAAGCTGTTTTTATTTCTGAATAATTTAACATAATATTATTGTAATTTGGTGGTAATATTTTATTTTTGGAAAAATAAGTCCTAAACTCATCAATCTTAATTTTTCCAATGTTTATATTGTAAGGATGATTTGATAATAAGAGATATTTTAAATCATCGTTTTTAATTGGACTATTTTTGCATGAATTGATAAGATTTTCTATATTATCGCCATAAATATAATACTTTACGAATAGGTTTTCTATATTTATAGAACAATTTGGAAATTGTATTAAAAACGAAGTTATAGGATTAAACATCGTAAGATACTTATCATCATAATTTTTAATATTCTTGCAAATTAAATAAGTAAGTAGTCCATTTTCAGCAGCATAATAATTAATTAAACATTGTACATATTTTACATCGTTAAATGATATTCTGTATAGATCTTTATATTTCATTAGCAAATAACAACCATAAATAGTATACGAATTTTCGTTATTATATGAAATTGTATTTAATATAGCTTGAACATTATTGAAATTATTTAAAATATATGTATCAATATTTAAAGGTTTAAATGTAGTTGGAATTTTATTTATTGAATTATTTTTTATAGTATTCCAAAATGAAGGACAATATAAATAATAAAAATATTTATTTAGATGTGGAATTATTTCATGAGCAATAATACAGCAAATAATATTTTTATAACTTAATGATTCTTTTTCGCTAGTAAATAATGGATCGAATTTATATCTTAGTGCATCATAAACTTGTAATATATGATTTATAATCAAAATTAAGAAATCATTATATAATTTATCGATAAATGTTATTTGCGAAGATAAAATATATAGAGGTAATGTTGATATATAAGATCGTATTAATTTTTTATCGTTATCATTAAAAGAAAATTGACGTTGACTAAAATATTCCAGTAAGAATGAATCATATCTAGTATTAGAGTGATTCATTAGATACATTTGACACGCTGTTTTATAATGTTCAAAATTGTATATTAATTTAAAATCGATGTAGTCATGCATTTTTGCATTTTGATAAACATCCATAATATTTAAGTGTATAACTTTGAATCCTACGAAACTATTTACGTTAAAATTTTGTGGTATATGCGGAAAATTAATATTAAGTTCAGTGTATGTTTTTGACTCTGAATTATATATTTTTGTTGGAAAATAAAATGCATATAGTGGACTAAAAATCCATGAGAAAGGATCTATCTCTTTATTACTTGCATTATTAATAGTGTTAACTCTAAAAAATACTGATTTGTCAGTAGTATTTAATTTAGTTGTTATATAGTATAATAAAAATTCTTTCATTGGAAAGAGTTGATGAATCTTATCATTTATAAATTTATCGTATTCTTTTTTATCGCTAGTAAAATAATCTGTTGATGGTATTAAAATAATCTCTTTATCTGATACTTCGGCAGTTATTTTTAGTTGAGCAAATAGTTTTGTCTCGTTATAAATTTCAAGAGTTGCAATATTTGATTCATAATAGTAATTGAGTTTATATTTGTTTGCAATATATTTAATTTCTTTTTTATCATAATCTTCAATTATAACATTGGTAAGATTAAAAATAATAAGATCATATGCTGAATAGGCAGCAATTGTATTTTTAAAATTCTTATTGAGTTTATTATAATAGATTAAAGTTCCCACTTCGTTATAATATTTATTAAATATTGTATCTAATTTTTCTAATGCTAATTTACTAACATTTTTTTCAATATCTTTTTTAATATCATTGTATATAATTGAACTAACTGGTATATTAAATATATCAGTAAATAAATTGTCTTTTAATATACTATCGTATCGAATAAATTTATAATGTATATTTTCAATATTATTTTGAACAATATTTTCCAAAGAATTTCCTGGTTCTGTAAAATAAATAGTAATAATTTTTTCAATATCTTGTTTTACATAAGTCATGTTAATATCAGAAATTATTCCTATATGTTGATTAACTAATAAAGTAGACATCATTGTTTTTTTGTTTGTTTTAGGTATAGTTCTTAAATTAAATTCTACTTTGTTACTGTTTTCAACTACTTTGAATTTTGAATCTAAAGATATTCCAGTGAGAATATTCATACTAAGTGGATTATCATCTTTTTGAACAAATTTATATTCGTTGATTTCATTTAAGGTTTTAATTTTATCTAAATATTCTAATTGTTCTATATTATTTGATATTTGTTTTTTTTGTCTTTCTTCTTCCTTACTAAGTTGTTCTAATTTACGATTTGATTCAATTTGTGTTTTTTCTTTTATTGCTTCTTCTCGTCTTAAACGTTCTGATTCTAATTCTCTTTCTCGTTTTTCTAATTCTTCCTTTGTTAATTCTTTATAATATACATTTTCAAAACATTTATGCATTTGTTTATCCCACTTATACTTACTTCCAGGCTTACAATCTCTTAATTTTTTATCTGACGATTTCCATAATTCAGTTAAAATTAATGATGGTGGTTTATAACATTTATTGTTATCCCAAATTAATCCTTTATTGTAGTCACAATCATCTTCAGTTGTTATTTCAGGTATTAATATGTTTTTCGGTTTTTCAGGTTTTTGAACGATAGTTTTTTTACTTTTGGAAGGCGATTGTACTTTGTTGATATTTACTAGTTCTTTTCTAACAAAGTTTAATAATCCTGTTAAATGAGTAATGATATCCAAATGACCTTTTTCCATATTACTATCGTTTTGAAGATAAAATATACCAGAATTTGCTATCTTTTCACGATAAGTACAATTTTCATGATGAAATTTTCGTGATTTTATACAGTCTTCAAGTTCTTGTTCTAAATCTTTTAGAGTTTTTTCATCATAAACTTTAGAGTCTAGAATATTCTGTATTTCTTGTGGATCAGTTTTACATGAGTTAGTTTTATATTTTTGATAACATGCAGAACACCATTTACATGTAGAAATTTTAATTCTATTTTGTTCCTTGGTAGAATCAGTTTCAATTGCGAAATGATTTATTATTTTTTGTGGAGGAATAGAATCTAAGTCGCATGTGACTTTACAATTATTACTTTCTTTTAATAATTGAGACTTATTTGCTATTTCATAATAAGGATTATTTTCATCAAGATAATATTCAATAAAGTTGCATTGCTGAGCTTCTGAAAGATCCGAGTCAAAAATTTCATGTTCAATAAGTTTGTAAGGATCTTTTAGAAATGAATCCAATGTATCAATTTTTTTTGATAAAAAATTCATTTATTATAATATAAGATTTTTTAAATTAAAGATAAAGTAAAGTAAAGTAAATGCATTTATTTACTTTCATTAGAAAATGCTTAGACGCAAAAAAAACTTCAGATTTTAATTTCTTGACAACTACAAATGAAAATCAGCAATTATTATTCGATGAAAATATTAATGATATTATAAGTATATATAACTTTAAAAAATATAATAAAACTATTCAAAATAATGAATCTGATTCTAGAATTAAAGGCTACATGGGATCTAACTTTCCTTTTACAGCAAAAGAACTTTTCACATGTATATATAGATTTGCATCATATAATATAACATCATTTACATCCAGAATAAAATGTAGCGAAATAATTTGCAACTATGATACATGCGTAAAAGTATTGCAAGATCAATTAACATTAAATATAGTAGAAGTCATGCAAAAAAATATTCCATGGAATTTATGGATTAACCATTTTATTTGGTTTTGCGATGATGATCTATCAGAAACTAATAATAATAAACTACTGACACAGAAAAAATTATTATATGAGCTATTAACTAAAAATACAATTGCTCGTGGAGTTTATGCTTATAGAACATGTCAGATGCTATGTGGAAATATGCCTAAGATCTTGGGTGGAGCAGGACAAACGTATGATGTTTCAAATAAAACGATTCATACAAATTTGAGAAAATGTTCGTTGGATTCTTATTTTCATCAAAATCCACACATGATTGATTATCTTATACCAATGTTACAGCTGTATAAGATGAACGGTTTTTTGACTATAGATAATTGTGCAATTGCAGTACGTTTAGTTCGTGGAAATGAAAATTTAACAGGTGATTTAGCTGATTTTTTTGCAACATTACAAGGAAGAGACTATACAAGATATAGACAGTGGGGAGAACAGAATATAAGGGGACGTCATGTGGCAGGTGGTCAAAATATGAATATGTTTACAGGAAAACAAAGTGTTCATGCACTTGATGGAAATAGAAGCAAATTCATGACATGGCTTGTTGAAAATACAAATGATTTTATAAATCCATTAGAAAATATAAATAATATAAGAGAAGATGATATTAAGACTAAAAATATGAATGCAAGAAATATAATAAATGCTATTTCAGCAAAATCTAGATATACATTACCATTAAGCCAAGCAATGGAACGTTATACTACAGATAATACAAGATTAACTAGCGGTAATACATCATTTGACATGAACTTATTAGATATATTTCATAGAATCTGTTATATAATAGGTAATCATGAACATGTAAAAATTTTAACAGAGAGATTAATAGAAGAAATGACTGAATCTGCAGGAACATGTTATTCAGGTCATTTAAATAGATTATTTAACGTTTTTTCAGGATTTGAAGAAAATTTACTGAGTATAGATGTATCTGCAGAAATAGCAAAAACAATTAAAGTCAGATTGCAAGATGTTATTAATGAAAGAGAAGATTATAGCGAATTAATTTTAGACTATATGACTGGAGATCCATGGGATAATAACGTAAAAGAATTTGTTACAAATTCATGTATAAAATTACGTGAACAAATGAGAAAAGAAAATGAAACTGTCATGAGTAGTGCTGATTTTATAAAATTATTTAACGATGAAACAAATAAATATTTTGGAATAAAAATAATTTAAGAAAATGTAATAAATGATAGGAAATATAATGAAGAGAGCGTTAGTTCAAAAGCGTTTTTATAGTGATAAGGTTGTAACACATTTTAATCAACCAAAGAATATAGGATCGTTAGACAAAACAAAAAGTACAGTAGGTACTGCAATAGTTGGAAGTCCTGCGTGTTTTAGTGGAGATACAATTATAGCATTAGACGGAGACGCTCATTATGATTCTTTGGAAAGTTTATATAAAAAAACTAGAGATGGTTTTGATTTTGTAAAAGTTATGTCATATAATATAGCTGCTAGAAAGTTTGAGGGAAAATGGGCAAAGATTGTATATAGTGGTAAAAAACAATTAGACGTTATTACTTTATCAAACGGAAATAATTTAAGGGTGACATGGGATCATAAATTTTTACTTGAAAAAAGTTTAGAATATGTTGATAATAATAAAATTAATAGTATGATAAAAGGGTATGAGCTTATAAAATACAAGAATGGTACAACAGAGATTAAAAAGAATCCAAAGGGATACATGATAGATTCAAGAAAAAAAGGAATTATTGAAGATTGTTATACTCTTCAAGTTGCTGAAAATAATAATTATTGTGTATTGTCTGAGATACATCCATTTTTAGAACGTGGTATTGTTGTTAAAAACTGTGGAGATGTTATAAAGTTTCAGATAGAAGTTAAAGATAATAAGATTGTTGATTCTAAATGTAAAATATTTGGTTGTGCATCAGCAATTGCTTCTACAAGTTATTTAAGCGAGTTAGTAGAAGGTAAAACAATAGATGAAGCAAAAAATATTTCAAATAAAGAAATAGCAAATCATTTAGCACTTCCACCTGTAAAACTACATTGTAGTATGTTAGCTGAGGATGCTATAAAAATTGCTATAAATGACTGGGATAATAAACAAAAGATAGTTAAAAAACAAATGGGAGAAAAATAAACTTTACGGATTAGTAAAGTTTAAAGTTTTAAAGAAAGTTAGCACCACGATTTTTGTATAATGGTTTATGTTGACGTTCTTCTAATTTTTCGTCCATTTTTTCCCAGTATTTTAAATCGTTAATCCACTCGATTATTGCAACAAATTGATCATAAGAATATATCATTTACTAACCATAAATATAAAATATTATTATCAAATTATTAATTTGTGGTTAAAGAAATTTTTTCATATAAAAGTGGTGTAACAAAAACTTTATTATTGATATTTTGTATGTTGAAAATTTGATAAAGTGTTCCATCTCTAAGTGGGAGTTCGTCTTCGCGTTTATACGTTAAATGATATTGATTTATTGTTATTTTTATTTTTGGAGTTGTATGTACTATTATATTATTATTAACTTCTTCATATACTATATTTGAAGGTGGCGATGGAATATATTGAATTAGATCGTTCCAGTTTAAGTATATGAATTGTCTTGAATATTTATCAGACAATTGTTCGAATGGATAAATGCATTTTTCATAAATATCTTTTGCAAACTTTGATTGAACTGATAGATTATTGAATTGTGAAAGAAGGTCATCCATTATAATTTAAGATCGTTTGTTAAATCTTCTAAAGATTTAAATATATTTAACGTTTCTTTCTCAATTGTATCTAATACTTCTTTAGACACACATGAATCTTGAATACAAACAGTAAATTTCTTTTCAATATCTGATGGAATTTTATCATATGAAACATATATTGATTTGCAAGTTTTATTTTTAATTAAATGATCGTATGGAAATATAGAGAGACTATTACCTACTATAATAAAAAGATCTTGATCTCCTAAGTTAGTAGTGTCATCTTCTAGTAAATCGTATTCTTTTCCAAAGTATTCTCCAAACAGAATGATATCATTTCTGAGAAAACTATTAGCGCATCCTTTATCACAAAGTTCTTTTCCGTCAAGTTTGTATGTTAAACCAAGTTTATATTTATGACTGCATGTCTCGCATCTGAACGAGTCTAGACTTCCGTGAAGATGAGTTACTTTAGAACCAGAAGTTTCATGTAGATTATCAATATTTGAAGTATATATTTTGATTCTATCTTCTCCAAATTTATTTTGCAACGATGATAGAAGATAGTGAAAATCATTTGGTTTTGAGTCAAGTACGATTTTTCGGAACATATTCATAAAATCATAGTGATCTTTCGATTTTCTAGTATCTACATTGCATACTTTTTTGGTTTCATATTTTTTCCAGAATCCATTATTATCATTTCTAAATGTAGGAATATTGGAAGGTGCAGATACACCAGAACCTGTTATTATAATAACTTTTGGAGATGAAATCATTTATACTATATGATTATATATTTAGATTACATTACTTAATGTAACGTAATTATTTTCAATTTACTGGTTTATTGCTGTTTTGGTTGTGGTTGTTGTTCTTGTATATTTTGAAATTTTCTATATTGACGTGTAATTGGTCTATTATTCTGTTGGATTTGTGTTTGAACTTGCTGTTGGTTTTCGTAATTTGAAACTTTCTTAACATAACGTGGTCTAAAGTTATTTGTTTGCTGAGTATTTGTTTGTTGAGAAGACTCATTATTTTTCTTATACACTCTAGAGTCTCTTGGAGAAGAATAGTCCTTAAATATAGGTTTTGGTGTTGGAATATATTTTTCAGTTGCAGATATAATAGTAATTAGGGCTGGAGGATTTTCTAATTTAAATTTTCTGAGTAATAGTCTTATTTTTTCATAAGGAACCATTGGAACTAGTACAACACCTTCATAATCATTTATTTTTCCTTCTAAATCGACATCAAATGTTTCAGGATAATTATACATGTCGATTGCAGTTTTAGCGATAACATGATCTTTAACTTGTGTAGGTAAAAGATTAAAACTTTTAGGATGTAATACGGACACTAAACTTTCAGTAAGATGAAGAGCTGGTTTGAAATTAAATTTAAAAAATAATTTTGTATATTTCTGAACATATGAATATAAATCTACAAAAAGTGGAGCATAATGATATGGGTAGAACCAATCAAACGTTGGAATTTCCTTAGAATAGTAAGAAATAACAAAGTTCATTCCTTTTAAATATTCATAACAAACTGTCTCAATAACTTCATCCATGTTAGACTCATTTATGAATTCTCCAAAATTTCTATTATAATAATCAATTCTATATTTTTCGAAATCAATTTTTCCTTCTTTTATACAAGAGTCTAATAACTTATCAGGCCATTTTGCGCGATTTTTAATACCATCATACTTTTTAAGTAAAATTGCAGGTTCTTGTGATGACATTATTGAGAATAATTCGGTTAATGAAGTCATATTAAATTGAAGATCATCTGTTAATAAATAACCATGTTGAGATACGATCTGATTGTATGTCAAAATTAATTCATCTATTCCATCATATGCAACATCTATTGCAGGAACGTTTGGTAAAAAATCATTACCAAGCATAAATAAGAAAAGAACAACATCTCGTATAATTTTTCTTGAATTATATTGTATTGTAATCGACTGAAATTTTATATCATGTTCAATTAATTCTCTTAACTTGTCAATTCTAACAACAATATAATCTCCACGTACGTCGCTATATACATTTTCTCTTAAAATAGTAATGTTGCGTTTATTAAGAGCAAGACTTAACATAATAAGATCTGCATCAGGACTGTAGATACACGCAGAATTAATATCTTTAGATGATTCTAAATGACGTATTAATTTATGTTCACCTTCTCCTGCAATTCTTACATCATTAATATAAACTGTATATGAATTTTTTCTTCTGAAATAAATTTTCAGAAAATCACTTAAATCATACATTAATTGAGTACCAGCTGTTAAATTACTATAATCCCAATCTGTTTCAAGTCTATCTTTTGCAGACTTAAATCTACGTTTTCTTTGCTGAGATTGTTTACAACAACCAGCAACACCATCTATTGCAATGTAGACAGATTTTGACGGATTAACCATGGATATTATTTCGTCAAGGCGCTGTCCAACAAGATTAAATGCTCTTGTTAGTTTTTGATCTACGCTTTCTTCAGGTGGAGGTCTGAGAAGACTTACGTTTTCAGGATTAAAGACTTCTCTAAAACAAGGATGGAGAATAGCGTTTGTATCAATATAGAAGAATTCTGGATTGATATACATTTTTCCATCTTTGTTTAAAGTAAAGAAGAAGTCTTTACTGTACTTGTTTAATAAATATCTGAAGAATCTTAGGACACCCATTTTTAAACGTTATATAACGATTCGTTAAAAAATCAATTTATATCTTTAAACTATTTTCTTTATAAAAAGAAAATGCCTTTTAAGAGTAAAGCTCAAGCTAGAGCATGTTATGCAATAAAGAGAAGTAATCCAAAAAGCAAATGGAATTGCGATGAGTGGTCAAAGAAAACAAAATGGTCTGCATTACCTGAATATGTAAAGAAAAGCGGTAAAAGAAGCACAAAGAAAAGTAGTAAAAAACCCACTAAGAAAAGTGGTAAAAGAAGTACCAAAAAATAACAAACTTTAAATCTAGTGTAAAGTTTAACGTTTATTGAGTTTTATTTTCACCTGCAATAAATGTTGCAACAAGCATACGTTTAGAAGAATCAGTTTTATTTAATCCACATGACTGCCATAAAGATCCTGGATATACTGCTACATCACCACGTTTAGCTTGTACAAAACGTTTTTTTACTGGATATTCAACTCCAAATGCTTCAAATGTAGGTTGTGATAATTGTTCAACTGTCGGTTTTCTATGAATTTTATGAGTATTTGGAATCCACATGGATGCTCCGCCTTCGTTGATATCAAAGTTATCAAGGAATATAATAACTTGACAGCTTTGTAATTCATCTTCAAATTCTTTATCGTCAGGATAATCACAATATGGTTTGCATACTCCCCATGCTCTTCTATCAACATTGGGTAGAAGAGTTTGGCAAATAAAGTCTGTAAGTTGTATATTTCTATCAGATCCAAGCAAACTTTTAACTGATTTTTGGATAGAAAAATTTTCTAAAACTTCATGATGTTCTTTAGCAACACGAGTGAATTCTTTTTCTTTAAAAATGGGAATAGCGTCAAAGCGTCTTAATTCTCTTTCTGAATATAAATCTTTTAATAGTGTTAAACCTTCTGGATTCATCGTTATTAATTAACTATATTAATCTTTAAGTTGAAATTGAAATATTTCCATATTTAATATTTACGTTATAGAAATGTATGCCCTTACAGGTCAACGCTATTTAAATATTTTGAATGATGATTTTCTCGTTAATGAAATTAGTAAACGTGTATTAGAAAAAACAAATAAAGAAACTGATAATATAAAAAAAGAACCAAAAGAATATGCAAATTTTTTTGACTATGACGACGCAAACGACACAACAGACACAAACGATACTAAAGAATTATTTAAGGAAGAATGGTCAAATATGTTAAATGACTCTATAGATTCCGACGAAGAACAAGAAGAA
>VFQS010001285.1_pt1 | contig 23485 bp, 17 predicted proteins | sample 3512361 | NCBI WGS metagenome assembly VFQS01 (sample SAMN10412375, study PRJNA504923) | tailings metagenome | isolation source: Relicate 1 Philex TSF3 active mining | place: Philippines
AGAAAACTAAAAATAGTTAGGGGGTGCGGTTTTAAATCTTCAAGGGTGTAAATAAAATATAATTTTTTATATTTATATTTTATTCTATTATATATATATATATGCCATCAAAATTAAGTTTATCTAATATTGATAATATAGTTTTTAACGCATTTGATCCTACAAGTAAAAAATTATTATATACAAGATACAATTTTAATTTCACAAAATATAAAACAGACAAGGGTTTACCTACATCTAGTGATAATTTAACTGTTTTCAAACATTTTTTAGATTTAAATGGTTCTACGTGGGACAAACCTTATACTGTTATTGATTCATTAAAACAATATTTTACACCTATAAATGATTTTATTACTTCATATGTAAATTCTTATGGAAATACTACACATAACTATTATGGCGGTGAAGTTTACAATAGTAGTTATTTTACACAAAGCGAACTATTAAAGAAACAATTTGACATCGCAAATTATAGTGATGTCCAAGTTAGATTAGTTCAGGATTTTTTCATAGAAGACACACAGAATAAAATGAAATATACAAAATGGAATTTTAATTTTGCTTTGTATTCAAACGATTTCAAAATTTGGGGTTCAAAATTGCTTATTTTCACCGATTTTATTTATAGAGCAATAAATATAGCAAATCAAGATGGAATACTTAACGACGGTTATGTAATGCCAGAAACATTCAAAAAATATTTCATAAATAATCCATTATTAAATGATTATATTAAATTTTATGGTATTACAAGTCCTTATTCATTTGTTTATAAAAATATTGGAAATGTAAATTGGAGCAAATATGCTGCAACCGTAAATGTACCATTAGGGCAAGCAAAATCACATTATTATGTAACCGGACAGTTCGAGCCTATTAAAATGAATTTCTTATATAAACCACTTACTAATTATAAAAGTGCATCTAATTTTATTGTTGATATAATTAATAACAAAGGTTTGTGTAGTGGATTTTTATATCGTCCATTTAACGACCCTACTGACAAAAATATTTATGTAGTAACTTGTTATCATATATTGGAGGATAGTAATAATTTGAATACGATTCGTGCTATTTTAAATATATATAATGATAATTACAATTCATTAACACCAATCACATTAACAGCGGAATTCGAAGTTATTGGGTATGATATTTATAGCGATGTTTTAGTGGCTCGTTATAATGAAAACATACCTTTCAACATTTCTAATAAAGTAGACTTGAATGTTTTCGCAGATGTTTTTTCAAATTTATCGAAATTAATCGATTTCAACGGAATAGTTGCAGGAAAAGATGTTTTTACAGCAACTAATATGGGGGTGTATGCAAACCATTCTTGTTATAAAGGAACTATTATAGATAGTAAATTTTCCGGTTTCAATAATTATATATACACATTATCACCTCCCGATTCTTTAATTGTCAATTTTGATTCCCAAGTTGGTTCTTCTGGATCACCTATTTTTATGGGAAATCCTGACTCAACTGATGTATCTGAATTAAAATTTGTTGGAATGATAAATAGTTATTGTCAAGGTCTTCAAAATCACACCCAATGTATTTCTTTTTTGAATCTTTACAAAATTGTTAATACGATTATTAGTAAGCAAAAATATTTTAACACATTAACAACAAATGATTTTGTATTGAAAAATTATATTTCCAAATATTTTTATACTTATAAGTGGTTAGGAGCCATTTTGAGTTATTACAATATTAATGTTTCAAATTCAAAATTTCCACAAATGAATAATTTATATTATAACGGAGGTTTTCTTATTGAGAAATTTATTATTGGATTCAATTATAATACAAATAATTTTGTAACAGATGAGATTGAACTGAGTGAATTAAATGTGATTAAACTCGATACACCTTTATTAAAAACACAGATGTATCGTAGATTTATTGAGAGTTCTAAATCACCTATTGTTGTTAAATCAATCGCTTTCTATAATCCAACTAAAAGTGAATATAGACCATATTATTTTGGTAAATATGGAGAGCAAGACAGTTTGTCTGTTTTAAATTATGACTTTGACAGTTTATCTACTTTTTTGGCAAACGAAGATACATTTAAGAAACAGTTTGGTGACAGTGTTAATTTACCTAATAATTTGTTATTCAAGTATTTCTCTCTATATGGGTTAATGGATATCGAATATTATTATTATGATTCTGTTAAATGGGTTTTAACAAAAGAAACTGTTGGTGGAAATACTGCTGATTGGTTTAATACATATAAAGATACATTAGGTAACACATATTTTCAACACAAATTTGAATATCCCCATATTTTAACACCTTATTTATCCATTTATGAGGATATGGATATGACCATACCTGGTGTTATAAGTGCAAAAACAAATGCTAAGGGTTGGTGGTCTCGTATGAAAAGACGTATGAGAAGGGCTGCTAAAAAAGCAGCTGATGCTGTGAAAAAAGCAGCAGAGGAAACAGGGAAAGGTATAGTGGAGGTCGCTGAAAATATTGAATATGACTTGGAAGCTCACGGTTTGTTCGATAACCAGTTTGACCTTCATGATGCAACTATATTAGCCGAAGCATTTAGTCACGGTTTAGAAGAAGGGATTGGTGAGAACGCATCTTCCGATCAATTTAATAAGTCTTTGATGTTAGCATATGCTTAAAACCATTTTATTTGTAATTATTTATTTTCATAATATAATATATAATTACTAATTAAATTATGAAAAACTTGTCTTCAAACGATTTAATTGTTTTCAATTCATTTGATGTTTTAACCAAAAAATTACTATACACAAAATACAATTTTAATTTTGCTAGATACAAATTAGAGAAAAATCTTCCTTCAAATTTAGATAATTTAACTACATTCAAAAATTTTTTAGATTTAAATGAGAGTACATGGGATAAACCTTATGTAGTGAAACAAGAATTAAAAAAATATTTTAATCCTATAACTCCTTTAATAATATCATATGTTAATGCATATGGTAATACAACACATAATTATTATAGTGGAGAAATATATAATAGCAATTATATTTCTTATCAAAAAATTATTGAAGATCAATTTGTTTTGAATAATTATAGTGATAAAGAAATAAGATTCGAACAAGATTATTTTGTTTATAATACAGATGAAAACAAAAAATATACTAAATGGAATTTTGATTATAATTTATATTCGATTGATTTTAATGTGTGGGGCTCAAAATTATTAGTTTTTACTGATTTTATTCATAGAGCTATGAATATTGAGGATGAAAGTAAAGGTTATGTATTACCAGAAAGTTTTAGGAAATATTTCAAAGATATTCCTGATTTAGATGATTATATTATATATACTGGTGTAAGTAGCCCATATCCTTTCATTTATAACAACACAGGAAGTATTAACTGGGAAAAATATTCAACTACAAATAATATACAGAATGTTTCACAGGCTAAATCTCATTTTTATGTTACAGGACAATTTGAAATGAATGAAATATTATTTTCAAAACCATCAATGACAGCTTATAAAAAATTAGCCAATACTGTTGTTCTTGTTAAAAATGGTCCTGTATCTTGTAATGGATTTCTGTATAAACCTTTTAATGACAAAAGTGATTCTAATATTTATCTTATAACCTGCTATCACGTAATACAAAATACACCTAATTTAAATGTTCTTCGTTGTTATTCTGGTATGTACAGCAATACATATAATTCAAATGAACCATTTGTATTAACAGTTGATTTTGAAATTATAGGTTATGATATATATAGTGATATATTAGTTGCAAAATATGATAAAAATTTACCTTTCAACGTTACTAATAATGTTGATTTACAAATATTTTTCTTTAATTCATTCGCTAAAAGACTTAATGACTATTTAAGTTTTGAATCACCTGCAACTGGAACACAAGTCTTTACAACAGCCAATTTAGGTGAATATAGTAATAATGTTTGTTACAAAGGTACAGTTATAGATAGCAAATTCTCTGGATTAAATACTTATATATACACATTAGCTCCACCAGATTCATTAGTTGTAAATTTTGATTCACAAGTAGGTTCTTCTGGTTCGCCCATTTTTATTGGAGATCCTGAATCTTTGGATAGGTCTCCTGTTAAAATTGTTGGTATGATAAACAGTTATTGTGAAGGTCTCTCAAATCATACTCAATGTATATCTTTTTTAAATTTAATTAATATAGCTCATAAAATAATAAAAAGTCAAGCTTATTTTGACGTTTTAAATAATGGTAGTTTAGTTTCAAAAAATTATATTGCAAAATATTTCTACACATACAAATGGTTAGGTGTTTATTCAAGCTATTTTAATGTTAAAACTTCTATTGAGTCATATCCTCAGTTAAATAATTTATCTTATACTGGTGGTATTATAATAGGGGGGTTTATTATTGGGTTTAATTATAATACGAAGGAATTTGTTTCAAATGAATTGGAACTGAGTGAATTAAATGTCATTAAACTTGATACACCTTTATTAAAAACACAGATGTATCGTAGATTTATTGAGAGTTCCAAATCACCTATTGTTGTTAAATCTATTTCTTTTTATAATAATATTAAAAGTGAATATAAAACATATTATTTGGGTAAATATGGGGAACAAAATAGTATGTCAGTTATAACTTATGATTTTGGAAGTTGTCAATCATTCGTTGCAAACAGTGACACTTTTAAGGCAAAATTTGGCGACAGCGCAACACTTCCTGATAATTTGCTATTCAAATATTTCTCTCTATATGGATTAATGGATATCGAATATTATTATTATGATTCTGTTAAATGGGTTTTAGAAAAAGAAACTGTTGGTGGAAATACTGCGGATTGGTTTAATACATATAAAGACACATTAGGTAACACATATTTTCAGCACAAATTTGAATATCCACATATTTTAACACCATACTTAACTATCTATGAAGACAAAGAACCAAGTATGAAACTTTATGAAAATAAGGATTTTAAAAATGAAACAAATGCAAAAAGTTGGTGGTCCCGTATGAGGAGGCGTTTAAGAAGGGCAGCTCAAAGGGCGAGAGAGGCAGCTGAAAAGGTAAGAGATGGGCTTGGGTATGGGGAAAAATGGATGGCCTATGAATTTCCGGAAGACCAACCAATAGCTTATCAAATACTAAGTACAATAGCTTCTATGGCTGACACACAACAAGAAGAACGAAATGGACCAAATATATCTGATGCATTTGATTAGAGTCTAATATTACAAATTATTACAATATAATGTATTATAATGTATTATAATATATTATACGCTGTGTTATTCATTTTCTTTCAAATAATTATGCAGTAAAACATCTGCACTATTATTATTAATTTCTCCTGAAAGCATAGAATATTCATACATATTTCTTAAAATATCATTAGGAGCATTACTTCCTATTTTAATAAGACCATGGTTGTGCAGATAATTTTTAACATCGTTTAGAGGCTTCTTTTTCAATTCCTTCTGAGCGTTCAATATATTTCTTCTTGTGTTACGATCCTTTATTAAAATACTAACCTTGTTTGCTGATTTCGATTTACCCAATTTATATTTTCGACGAATCGTTTTTTTAACTATTTCTTTCTTAAATCTCTCAATAGGTTCTTCTTCTATTTTCACAGATTGTGTTCCAATAGACTTAGACGGATTGAACGTATTACTATTGTTGTTACTATTATTCCAATTATTATTGTTGCTATTAGTTCCACCATTTAACTGATTTTGTATTATGGGGATATTATTTATATTTACATTAGAACTTGAATATGTATCATTATTATCAGTATTAATTTTCAAATCTAAAACCATAGGTTGTTGTATGCTACTATTTTGTCTTTCTAAACTATTTAAAATTGGTGTGGCAATTTTGTTCATTTCAATATTGTTTTCAATAATCGCTTTTGCCTGATTTCTATAATTTATTAATGATTGTTTCTCTTTGATTTTTTCTTTCAATTCATTTAACCTATTCTCTCTATTTATATTCGACAAATTTGTGTTTGAATTTGTATTAATAGTTAATGCTTGTGTTGGTCCAGTAATATCATAATTGCGTACAGTTTTATTCAAAGTTTTATATGTCGGTTTATATCCTCCCTTCAAAACACCATACGGTACATCATTATCAATTTTATATTTCAAATTCATAGACTGTTGATGAGTTGGTGCAGGTGGATTTAAAGATTGAAATGGTTTGGGTTCTTTTAATTCATCAGGTAGTTCAAGTTGTACCATTGGGATACTTTGACTATAAGAACTCCCTAAACCAGATGGTGGACCATGATTTTTTACTGTTCTTCTTTGCAATTCTTCTCTCTTTCTTTGGATTTTCTTTTCGTAATTTTCCTTTTCTTCATTTATTTTTTTCTGTTTTGATAATGTGCTTAAATAATTCATCGAATCAAAAAATTCGTCGCTATATTTTTCCTGTTCTGTTTTCACAGAAATAGTAGTGGTTTCGTTATTTTTATGTTCTTTAATTCTTTTTAATAACTTATTTTTTAATGTGTTGGGTGTTATTAAAGGTTTCATACTAGGTAGCTCTTTTTTCTCTCTTACTTTTTTTGTTTTACCACCCATATTAAATATTTCTGGGTTGATTTTTATTGTTTTTCTTTCAGTCATTTGTTGTTATTATATTTATAAACAAAAAACAATTTTGTTAAAGTAACTAATTTTTCATGAAAAAAAACTATAAACTAAAATATAAATTAGTATTATTTGTTAATTTCTGTTTTTTGTATTACATAATAAAGGTTAAAATATTATGGATTCATAGTTTTCATAGCAAATTTTAATAATTCTTCATCATTTTTTCTACATTCATCCGGTAATTCATAATTATTCCAAAATGGACTATGGTTTTTTGGTGGTTTCACTCCATATTTTTGAATAATATTTAACATCTCTTTAAACTCATAATCATGATCGTTATAACGCCAATCATCACACGGTACTAATCCATTAGCAGTAAGAGTAGCATGGTGCCACGTGTCTTCAACATAATTATTCATTTGTTTTTTGGTAAATTTCTTTAATGGTTCAAAAGTAACACCTGAAATATTTAATTTGCATTCATCATAATTTTCTTGCATTGTGGAAGTCATTTTATATTGTAATATATGTAGTGTTGTATATTTATATTATTTGTTTTATTTAAAAAAACTGTTTCAATTTTTTTAAATATTACAATTATATTTTCATAATATCCTATTATATTAAATATACAAAGAACTCAACCGATATTTCATATCCTCGTTGTCCTTTCTTTTCTTAACTTCTTCACTAGAACAAAATAATTCAAACCCTTTTTCTAAATCTTTAAATGTGACCTTTCTTTTTTCATCATCAACAAGACCAAAAACACGTCTACTATGACAAATTTTCACTTTTGACAGAAGAGTTTCAACATCTCTACCAAAATATTTGAAATAAACAAGATTTTTATTAAACCATTCTGGGGTTAAATATTTGGTTGTTTCAATATCAGTATCGTGAATTTTCCATCCAAATTCTTCTAATTTTTTCAAAAATATTTTATATAATTCTTCGCCCTTATAATCGTCTATTTTGAAGCGCCAAGAAAACCTCGATTCCAATCCTTGATTATAACTAAAAAAACAATCCCTCAATTCACTTTCATATCCAGCAATAATTACCATTAATCGGTCTTTATGGTCGCTCAAACCTTCACATAAAGTATCAATACATTCTTTCGCAAAACTATCCCTTTTTTCCTGATTTCCAAGTGAATATGCCTCATCTATAAATAAAACACCATCTAATGCATCTTTGATAACATCAGCTGTTTTTATTGCTGTTTGTCCTAGATATCCAGCAACCAAATCAGCGCGTGTTACTTTACGGAAATTACCCTTTTTCAAAATACCCAATTTACAATATATTTGTCCCATTATTTTCGCCACTTCTGTTTTTCCTGTTCCAGGTGGACCATAAATAACTGTATGCAAGAAATCATTTGCTTTTTTATTAGAGACGTCTAAATGTAAATTTTGGATAAAATATAAAATTTGGTCTACTATATTTTCTTTTAATTGTTTCATTCCAATTAGATTGTTAAGGTCTGTTAAAGGTTCTTTGATATTGTGTAATGCTTCTAAATTAATATTATATTGAGTTTCTGGATCATATGTATTGGTATTAATAATATCTAGCAAATCAGCAATACAATTAACTTTGGCTTCTATTACAATTTTGTTTTTATAAATTCTCTCTACACTCGATTTTTCCTTTTCCAAAATTTCTTCTTTTTTAATAATTTTATTCTTAATTGTTTCAATAATCATGGTTGTTTCTTCATCAATACTGTTTAATGTAGTGTTGTTGTTAATCATTTTTTTATCGATTTTTTCATGCATAGAAACAATAATGTCTTCCAAAGAATTTTCTAGACGACGCATATTTCTCTTAAAATAACTAATCAAATTGTCTTCATCTCTATTTAAATTACTAGAAGTCGAAGGTTTGCAACATTTTTTAATAATTTTTTTAATTGGTTTTGTTTGATTTGTATCGTCTTCATTAGAGTCGGTAGATTTTTCAATTTGTGTTGTGGTAGTATTTGCATTTTTTGTTTTAATTATGGGTTCAAATTCAATATAAATGTTTGGATCTGATATTAGTTCATCTCTTTTTGCAATAAAATTATTTTGTCTAACACTATCGTAATAAGAAAAATTCTTATAATATTCAAAGTTAGTATTAATTACTTTTATAATTTCATCGATTCTCTCTTTATCTTCTTGTTTTGAATCATCAATATTAACAGGATTTTTAATAATTTCTTTGGGTCCATAAAAATCATTCAACAAATGAAATAGTTTGTTTTTATTGTTATTGTTATTATTTTCCATTTATTGATAATATTTTCTTATGTTTATATGATTTTAAAATTAATGTTAGAGAGAATTAGTAATTTAATATTTTATTAATAATTCTCAAAAATTGTTATAGATTTAATAATTTTAATTAATTTATTGTGTTGTAATATTTACTTACCATATGGTGTAGCCATCCATACATATGTTGCATATCTTGTTTGTGAACTGGTGTTCCATTTGTTGTTTCCACCATAACCATACATAATACCATCAGCAATAACAGGTCCACAAGAAGCTCCTTCATAGTCTGATATAGTTCTTTTAATATCACCAGTTTCGATATCCATAATATATAGGACACCACCGTTATCACCTGCAACAACGTGGTTACCATAAATTTGTACACTACCAATATCAACAGTACCAACTCTTTCATTTAATATTCTAACCCATTTCCATGCTAATTCTTGACTTGGAACAGTAGTAACACCATTTTCTTCGCAATAATCAATCAAAAATGGAATATCATAAGCATACAATATAGATCTCAAACCAGTTTCAAAAATAATTTTCGATTTTTAGTTATAATTAATAAAAATAAGTAGTTAAAAATTATAAAAATTAATTGTCAAATCACGATAAATAAAATGCAAAATATAATTTATTAATAAAACAATTTAAAAATAAATTGAAATGATTTATAGTTAAATAATGGAGGGACATATAGATTTAAACAACGCAAAGTGCAATTCAAAAATGACTACTAAATTTTCAAGTGCCGAAGAATTTATCGAGAAATTCGATATTTCAAAAGACAACTATATTGAAACTCCATGGAATTTAATTGAATCATATTTTAAGGGACAACATCTTGATCGTCTTGTTAGACACCAATTAGAATCCTATAATAATTTTGTTAGTTACCAAATTATTAAAACAATTGAGATGTTTAATCCTGTCCACATCGCATCAGATCAAGATTACGATGCTAAAACTGGTAAATATTCGCTGGAATTATTTATTACTTTTGATAATTTTAACGTTTACCGTCCACAAATACACGAAAACAACGGTGCAATTAAATTAATGTTTCCACAAGAAGCTAGATTACGAAGTTTTACATATGCATCTAATATGACTGTTGATGTAAATGTTAAATATGTTATTAGAAATGGTGAAAACCTAGAAAATATTCAAACTTTTTATAAAACATTTCCTAAAATACATATTGGAAAGTTACCAATTATGTTAAAATCGAATATTTGTGTTCTAACTCAATACAAACATGTTGAAAACATACATACAGGTGAATGCAAATATGATGCAGGTGGATATTTTATTATTAATGGCTCAGAAAAGACTGTTTTAGGCCAGGAAAGAGCTGCTGAAAATAAAGTATATTGTTATCATATTGGCAAGAATTTTCCTAAATATACTTGGTCGGCTGAAATAAAATCAGTTCCAGATTTCAAATGTATTTCACCAAAACAAATAAATATGATGATAGTGAGTAAGAATAAAGAAAAAGGAGAAAATAAAAAAGAAAAAGGAGATGGAGAGAAAAAGGGTGATAATGATAAAATCAACGATAAGTTTATTAGTAATTCATTAGTAGTACAATTACCACGTGTGAAGAAACCAGTACCACTATTTATATTATTTCGTGCGTTGGGAGTTATATCAGATAAAGAAATATGTGAAATTATATTGCTTGATATCAATCACAGTTATCATAAAATGATGTTGGATTTTTTACAAGCTTCTATTATTGAATCGAATAAATACCTAACACAAGAAGATGCTGTAAGTTATATAACATCGCGTGTTATGTTCACACCAATTAATATGGATAAGGAAACTGGAAATAAGAAAAAGAAAGAATTTGCTATGGATATTTTGTCAAATGATTTATTTCCTCATTGTCATACAAGTACACAAAAGATATATTTCCTTGGATATATGACAAATAAATTGTTGCAAACAAATTTTGAATTGATAAAAGGTGATGATAGAGATTCATACTTAAATAAAAGAGTTGATTTAACAGGTGCTCTTTTGAATAATTTGTTTAGAAATTATTTTAACAAACTCGTTAAAGATATGGAAAAACAAGTCATCAAAGAAATCAAAGACGGTTCTTGGAAATCGACCGATGATTATGAAAATATCATTAATTTGACTAATATTTATAAAATTATCAAATCAACTACCATCGAAAATGGAATTAAAAAGGCACTTTCAACAGGTGATTTTGGAACTAAACACACAAATTCTAACAAAGTGGGTGTAGCACAAGTCTTAAATCGTCTAACTTATGTTTCATCATTAAGTCATTTAAGAAGAATATCTACACCAACTGATAAAAGTGGAAAATTAGTTCCTCCTCGTAAGCTACATAATACTAGTTGGGGGTTTTTATGTTTAACAGGTGATTCAAATGTGTTAATGGCAAATCGAATTGATTCAAAACCAATTAAAGATATTCAAGATGGTGATTGGGTTAATACTGTAAATAGAAAATCATTAATTGACGAACCTTCATCGATGAAAAATTATTTCTGCAAGATGCCAGATAAACTGTTTGAAATCACTACGATTAGCGGAAGAAAAATAAAGGCAACTGCCGACCATCCATTCTTAGTTAAAAGTTATGGTGAATATGTTATGAAGAAACTCGGTGAATTAAATATCGAAACGGATAAATTGATTATTCGACATATGGTAGAACCAATCGAAGATTCTAATACTACGGTTGTTGTTATTAAAGAAGCTGATGTTTTAGAACATTATCGTATGGAGTTATTAGAGAAAAACCTACTAAATGTATTAATTCCAACTTATAAACTAAAAATAATTGCAAGATTGATTGGTTCTTTAAATACAGATGGACACGTTGGTTGCGATTCAAATAATTATTATACTGCGGAATTTTACCTTGGAGAAGAACGTGATGTTTATCAAGTTGCAGATGATATTAAAAATCTAGGGTTTGAATATCCAACAATTCGTAGAAATATTAATAAGTTTGAAGATAAGCAATCTGGAAGAATAACCACATATTCAACTTGGTTAGTATCTAAACGTGGCTCGTTTGCATATTTTATGAATTTAATGGGTGCGTTTGTTGGTTCTAAGGTTAATATGGAAAGAAAATTACCAAATTGGTTACTAAATGCAGAATTATCAGTTAAAAGAGAATTCTTATCTGCATTTCAAGGAGGTGACGGTTCAAGATTTTCATATCAAAAGAATGACAAAACATTTAAACCAAACCTTGGAATAACAACACAGACTACTCATAATGATTATTTAAATTCAACTATTGAATATATGAGTCAAATTAAAAATATGTTTGAAGAGTTCAATATTATATGTAGATTAAAAAATACTGTTGTAAACGAGACAAAAACTAAGGTCTGTATTGTATTTGTAAAATCTTGCGAAAATTTGCTTCAATATGCTAATAAAATTAATTATACCTATTGTGAAGAAAAAAGGCGCGTATCTGCTCCTGTTATCGAACATTTAAGAATTAGACAAAATAATAAAAATCAACGTGACGAATCATATAAATACATAATTAACAATTATGAAAATCTAAGTATTAATGAACTATCTGAAAAAACCAAATTAACACAGAATCAAATAAACAAGGTTATACATAATCATAAAAAAGGTATTCACCAAAATACAAGATTTACAACTGATCTTGTTTATGATAACTTTATTCGAGATAATATTGCTGACAACGGTTGTGTATCTGTACCAATTGAGTCTATTATTGAAATAGAACCAGAACCAGTTTATGATTTTACAACAATTTCAGATAATCATTCATTTGTAGCATCTTCATTTGTTGTTTCAAATTGTCCTGCAGAGACTCCTGAGGGCCAGTCAGTAGGTATTGTAAAAAATTTGGGTTATATGACACATATTACGATCCATTCAAATTCGCTACCAATTTATGAATATGTTTTACCACACATTAAAGATATCAAAGATTTAAAACCAGTAGAAATGTTTGATAAAGTAAAGGTTTTTATAAATGGTGCTTGGGTTGGTATTAGTGATGAACCAAATGAATTATATATGATGTTAAAAGAGAAAAAAAGTAAGGGTATTATTAATATTTATACTTCAATCATATTTGATTATAGAATGAAAGAAATTCGTGTTTGTAATGATAGTGGTCGTTTAAGTCGTCCTGTATTACGTGTAAAAAATAACGAAATTTTAATTAACAAGAAAATAATAGAAAAACTATCAAATGGTGATTTAACTTGGGATAATTTATTTACTGATTGTGTTTTGCCAGAAGCAGTATTGGAATATATTGATCCTGATGAACAAAACAACGCATTAATTTCAATCAATCCTAAAAAGTTGTATTCTAACGAGGACTCAACACAAGTTTTTAAATATACACATTGTGAAATTCATTCATCAACGATGTTTGGAATATTAGCATCATGTATTCCTTTTCCAGATCATAACCAATCGCCTAGAAATTGTTATCAGTCAGCACAAGGTAAACAAGCTATGGGTGTTTATGTAACAAATTATGATAATCGTATGGATAAGACAGCATATATTCTTAATTATCCACAGAGACCATTAGTTGATACTCGTTTTATGAATTTGATAAAAATCAACGAAATCCCATCAGGAACAAATGTAGTTGTTGCTATTATGACACATACGGGTTATAATCAAGAAGATTCTATATTGTTTAACAAAGGTTCACTAGATAGAGGTTTGTTTGTTGCTACTATTTATCATACAGAAAAAGATGAAGATAAACAAAAAATTAATGGTGATGAAGAAATTCGTTGTAAACCAGACCAAAGTAAAACAAAAGGAATGAAGTTTGGTAATTATAATAAAGTGAATTCAAAAGGTGTTGTTCCAGAAAATACACTTGTTGAGAATAGAGATGTTATTATTGCAAAGGTAACACCTATAAAGGAGAATAGAAACGACCATACTAAACTCATTAAATATGAAGATCAAAGTAAATTAGTGAAAACTTGTGAAGAAACTTATATTGACAAAAATTATATTGACAGAAATGGCGATGGTTATAATTTCGCAAAGGTAAGATTAAGAATCGTAAGAAAACCTGTTATTGGTGATAAATTTTCGTCAAGACATGGACAAAAAGGCACGATCGGTAATATTATTCCAGAAGAAGATATGCCATTTACCAGAGACGGTATAAAACCTGATATTATTATTAATCCACACGCAATTCCATCCCGTATGACAATAGGACAATTAAAAGAAACTGTTTTAGGAAAGACATTAGTTCAACTAGGTTTATTTGGTGACGGAACAAGTTTTGGAGATTTTGAAATCAAAGATATTTGTAAAGAGCTTCAAAAGGTCGGTTTTGAATCGAATGGTAATGAATTATTATACAGCGGTTTAACCGGAGAACAGCATGAATGTAGTGTATTTATGGGTCCTGTATTCTACCAAAGATTAAAACATATGGTTAATGATAAAGCACATAGTCGTTCAATTGGTCCTATGGTAAATTTAACAAGACAACCAGCCGAAGGTCGAAGCAGAGATGGTGGGTTAAGGTTTGGAGAAATGGAAAGAGATTGTATGATATCACACGGTGCGGCTAAATTTACAAGAGGAAGAATGTATGATGCATCAGATAAATATCAAGTTCATGTATGTAAAAAATGTGGTTTAATTGCATCATACAATGATGAATTGCATATACACCATTGTAAAACTTGTGATAATAGAACTGATTTTGCTTATGTAGAAATACCATATTCTTGTAAACTCTTGTTTCATGAATTAATGACAATGAACGTAGTTCCAAGAGTTATGACAGATCATTAAAAATAAAATAAAATAAAATAAAATAAATAATAGTTTTAATATTTTTTTATTGTGTACACCACATATGTAGTGAAAGCAAATAAAACGCCACCCCAAACAGAGTCTATTATAACTGTGGACCATTTCCATTCTTTAAGTAATGCCTTTGTTGTTAACTCATAAATACCATATGTTAATAGACCCAATAAAAATGCATCTTTAATTTTTTGATGTGTAGAAATAATAAATTTATATAATATTGTTATTATAAAAACATAAGACAAAGATGCTGCTATTAAATCCATTTTAATAGGAGAACCTTGTACTGAAATGACTTGTGTGTTAAATATTTTTCCTAAAATATTCAAAACAATTAAATCTGTAACTAATAAAACAACTGATAAAACAGCTATAACTTTTAAATCCATTTTAATTTTATAATTACTATACATAAAATTAAAAATCAAAAATCAAAAATCAATTAATTTAATATATTTTGTGAATTGTGAATTATAAATTATAAATTATAAATTATGAATTATTTATTTCAATAAGTATTTCAAATTTTTTATAGATCTATTATATAAATGTCAGTAGGATTTACAAACCCAATAGGTGGAAGTGGTGGTATGACCCCAAATCCAGGAATTCACGCAAGTCCTTTAGGAGGAGGTTTACCTGGTTTTATTCCACAAGCTATTAATGATACAAACAACTATGATGAATACGCTCAAACACGTTTCACATTAAGACAAGCATGGAACACAAGTTATGTCCGTCAATTAGAAAATAATAAAAGAATTATTACTCCATTTAGAGCTGTTAACAACGCAGGAGATATATTAAGCAGAGATAATTACTCATGTGGTGGACCTTGTCAATCATTTCAAAGTAGACCAAATGTTAAAGGGTTAAGAACTCATTTTGGTTCTGTTTCTGATTCATGTATGCCAAACCCTATTTACAGTCCTCTTCAAATAAATCCTAAGGTTCCTGCTGCTGCATGTAACGTCAAATATGTATATGATAGTTCTGATTATGTCACATATTTGAAACAAAAGGCTGTCAATAAGAACTATAACGATTTAACAAATGCCGGTAATAGAAGTAATGGTTCGCAATCTGCTTGGAGAGCTGTTAGAAGATATTAAAAATATTCTTTATATTTTGATTTATTTTTCAGGATTATTTTTGATTTGTAGAGAGAATTTAATTTGAATTGTATAATATATTTATTAATAAATGGACTTAAATATAATCATATATTAATTGTTAATATACACATTATGGCTGAATTTAATGATAAAAATACGACCCCAAATGATGATAATAATAAGAAAGTAGAAGAAGAAGAGCGTGAATTAACACCAGAAGAAATAAAAGAGAAAATCAAACATAAAATCGGTTATTTGATTATTCAAGAATTCCCTATTACAAATATTGCATATGTTATTGGATACAAACCATATGGTAAGGTTTGGTTTAGTTATCCAGAAGTAATGGCTCAATATATTGAATTGATGGAAGATTGGCAAACAGATTTTAATAATGGTGAAATTAAAAATTCAAAACCACCCCGAGTTGTAAAGATTTTTATTATGGATGATGAAAATGTTGCTGGTAGTGATCCAGAATTTGTTTTTGATTTTTCCGATATTGAATCTGATATTGTTTCTGAAAGTTCTGTTAATGACAATACAGATGATATCTAATATATAAAAAGTAATATTATAGAACAAAATAATATATATAACAAATAATATTTTAATTATATATATTATATAACATATATAAATGAGTACTCCGTATGGTATTTCAACATCTATTGGTTCGATGTCTTATAACGGTTATGTAAATACACCAATATTAGGACCATTAAGCACAAATCAATATCCAGCTACCATTCCATATCACAGTTATGGTAGCTTGCCAGGTATAAGACCTAACCCTCCTCTTTTTTATCCATCACAAGAACCAGTTGCAGCAGACCAATTTACAAATTCCAGACAACAATATTGGAGAACCGCTGAATCTGCAAAATCTTTAGCAATACAGAGAGAAAGAGCTATTAAATCTGCTTCATCCATGTTTTATAACTATTCAACATCCCGTGGTTATGCAACTTCTACACATACCAATTATATTCCACCACGCGAATCATCTTTACATACACAAAAATTGCGTTCAAATGCTGTCGGCAAAAGTTCTTATAAAATTGGTTTACCAAATGATGCTTTTGTGTGTAGTAAAAGTTATTATCCAAGTGGAACAAGAACGACAATTAAACGTGTAAGATCTGGTGGTTGCGTTGCACCAAAAAAGAAGGGATCAATATATAATTATAGTTTACGTAACGGTGCTGTTTGTGCTTGGGGGTCGTTGCCAAGACAAAATTATTAATTATTTATTTTGTTTTTTAATGATGTTGAAAAAGTATATATTTAGTAAAATATTTGAAAACTTATATTATAATTTCTTCGTTTATAATATAAATAATGACAAGACATCATAAAAGAACCAGAAGAAATAGAAAGGGTGGTTTTTGGCCTTTTACTAGTAGCAGCGAAACTTCTACACCATCATATGTAGCACCTACTTCAACATATTCTGCTACTAGTAGTAACGGAATTGGTTCTACTCTCTCTAACACTTGGTCAAATATAAGTGAAGGAGCTAGTAGTTTATGGAATAAGGCTAAAAAGACTGTTAGTGGTGATAATTCGATGCCTTCCTATCAAGCACCTCCACCAGCACCAGCGGCCTCTGGATATATGGGTGGAAGAAGACATAGAAAGAGAGGAGGAACCAAAGGATGGACACCACTTAACAACGTAGCTTCACACGCAGCTGATTTCTCTGGAAAAAGTGCTATGCCACAAGCATGGGTTGGAGGTAAACGAACAAAAAGACGTTCACGTAAGACAACTCGTAGAAGAAGAGGAACTCGCAGACATTAAAATAATTTTTGAAACATATTAAAGATAAATTAATTTGTAATATATTACATTACATTACAAATAATTTGAAAATAAAATGAACACAAACAATAACTCTGATATCGAAAATAATATAAATCAGTACAACGTTTCTTTAATAGATGCTGCTGAAAAAAATGAATTATATGTAAAGATAAAAGAACTCCAAATTAAACATTATTCACTCAGTATTTTATCTAATTATGCTATTCTTATTTTGTTAAATGTCATCACATTTATTATTTTAAAAAACAACGGTGTTAAAACTATTGACAGTTTTGTAATCGTAATTATAGCAGATTTGTTTATATTTTCTATGTGGTACAAAGATTTAAGACCTTTTTACAAGTAGAACAAAGTCATTAGTTGTCTAATTTATTTATATTTATTCACGAATCTGTATATACCATATATCCCAAGACAAGCAAGACCTGCAAAATACATTTGTACTAGTGGATCTTTTGGTAATTTAATAGTGTTTTCATCATATTTTGGATCTGTATAATTTGAAAAACTTTCACGGCATTTTTGGTTTGTAATTGGATTCTTTTTATCCGGAAATATGCAAGGATCCATACTTTTGATGTCAACAGTAGCCACATAATGACTTTCCTGTGATTTAATATTATCATTATTAATAGTTTGCATAGTTATATTTTGACATTCAGGAGTAGCACCCATAGTAAATCCTTGCATAATTGCATAAGGATTAATTGCATTTAAATTTGAAATTGCACCTGGTATTAATCCTTTGAATTCACTAAAATTTACACCCATTCCACTACTAATAAAAGGAACATTTCCTACTGGAACGTTGTTTATATAGACATAACGATCAACTATTTCATTACTTTTTTTGTCATAACATTTAGCACCTGTTTTTAAAAAATATTTGTTACCTAACGGGTTTCCTGTAACAGATGCTTTACTTTTTCCTGAAACAAGCATTTCAACATATGAAATTAACCCGTCAACATCTTTTGCGGTTGTATCTAATGTTCCTTTATCAGACATACCAATTTCACTTGGTGTTTTTACGTTTTTGTAATAAGGATAAGTTGGTCCTAACATTTGTTCTTCCATATCTGCCATTTATTATAAATCTATATATTAATTAAATATATAAATTTTGTGAATTCATTTTATTTCCACCATAACGACATAGGCATATATGTACTTTGATATGAAATACCACCATAATTGTTGCTAAACATGTTAGTAAATGCTTCATTACCAACTCCTGATATTTGAAGTGGTGGTTGTGATGAAACAAGAGTATCTGCAATTGCCTGATTTTGTCCTACTAATCCATTAACAAGATCACCTAAATCCATAATATCTTCTTCGCTACTTTGTACTTGTGACTGTAATCCTAAAAGGGAGTTAATTTGTTGTTTTAAAAATGAAATATCTGCTGCGTTTGTTTTTGAGAGAATTAATGGGTCTGACGCGTTTGTTCCTGCATTTGTTTGTGGTATTTGTGGTATTTGCATTTGAGGTTGTTGTGGTGTTGGTTGAACTATTATTTGTGATGGAACTTGTGTTTGTGTTGGTTTGACTTGTGATGGTGTGACTTGTGATGGTGTGACTTGTGATGGTGTGACTTGTGATGGTGTAACTTGTGTTGGTGTTGGTGTTATTGTTGTAGGAATAGGAAATTGTGATTGTGTTGGTGTGACTTGTGTTTGTGTGACTTGTGATGGTGTGACTTGTGATGGAGGTGTAGCAAATTGATTATTAGAAATAGAACTAGTAAATGATTTTTGGGATGTAGCTCGTTGTTGTTCTTCAAGTCTTAACGCTTCTTCATCTTTTTTCCTTCGTTCTTCGATTAATTGTTCCTGTTTTTTCTTTTCTTCTTGTAATCTATTTTCTTCTTTTATTCGTTCTGCAAGTAAAGCCTCTTCATTTGCCTTTTGTGCGGCAGCAGCATCAGCAGCTTTTTTGTCGGCTGCATTCTTTTCAATCTCCGCATCAGCAGCAGCCTTCTTAGCAGCAGCCGATTCCTTTTCTTGTTTTGCAGCAGCTTCGTCAGCCGCCTTTTTAGCAGCAGCAGCATCCTCGACTGCCTTTTTAGCAGCAGCAGCATCAGCATTTGCCTTTTGAATAGCTTCTGCATCCTTTGCCTTTCTTGCTGCTGCAAGATCTTCGGCGGCCTTTTTAGCAGCATCGTCAGCAGCTTTTTTGGCAGCAGCAGCCTCATCCGCAGCCCTCTTAGCCGCAGCAGCTTCATCCGCCTGTCTTGAAGCCACTTCTTGAGCTTTTCTTGCCTCTTCTTGTTTTGCAGCTGCATCTTTTTCAGCCTTTTCAGCAGCAATATCATCAGCCTGTTTTCTAGCAGCAGAATATATTTCAGTTTTTTTTGCTAAATCTTCATCAGTCACTTTTTTAGCACTAATAGCATCGTCTAATTTCTTTTTTGCAGGTCCAAGATCATTCATTTTTTTTTGATAGTCAGCATCAGCACTTTTTTTTGCTTTTGCAGCTTTTTCTGCCAGATTTGCAGCCTTTTCATTATCATTTGCAGCCCTTTCCCTTACACTACTACCCTTTTTATAACTGTCTTTAATTTTCACATATTTTTCATTTTCAGCTTTTGCATTAGCATCAGCTTCAATTGATTTTTTATTAGCATCTTCTGCTACATTTTTTGCAGTAGCAATAGCGTCTAATTTTTTTTGGTAATCTACTTCTGCATCATTTTTATCTTTGTCAGCTTTTGCTGCCTTTTTTACAGCTTCATCATAATCTTTTTCAGTTGTTTTGGCATATTTTTCAGCTTCCTCAGGAGTCATTTTTCCAAAAGGAGATTTGGGGTTTTTATCAAAAAATCCTTCAATAATAGGAAACCTGAAATTTGCTAAAATTATTTGAATTATTATTAATCCTAAAAAAAATATAATTAAGATGTTTATTAACATTTATATATAATATACTTTTTATTTTCTTTAATAATAATATAAATGTCCACAGCTTTTTATCCAACAAATATGAGAAGAATGCCTGCAAGTGGTTATAATCACCAAAGCACCATCCAAAATATTCCTTATATTCCATGGAAAGGTAGTGGTGTAGAGAGTAATCCAACGGGTATCGCTTCCGGTAATATAAGACCACTTACTAATAATGATAGTGGTAACGTTTTTCCAACAGGTTTTGGCCTTCCTAGACCTCTAAAACATTATAGAAAAGGTGTTGTAATTCCTGTACCTCCTATACCTAATCCAGATTCAAATAGAGAGATAGATTTAATAAATAGCAATCTAAACCGTCATGTTAAATCATCGTATGGAACCTCATTAGGTGGTGGTGCTGGTGGTCGTGGTTTAATAACACAAGTAATAACATCACCTGGTAGTTTTATTACAAAACAGAATCCTTTAAATGAGGTTAGTCAAACAGAACAAATGAACAAAGATTGTTTAACTTGTCAAGGTGTCGGTTTGGTTGTTGATTATTATCCAAACAAAACATATTTAACAGACAATCCAGAAAAAAACACAACAAATCCTCCTTTATGTTGTAATCCAGAGAGAAAAGCAATTAGAAGAGTTTTACCTGCAAGTACTCTTTTAAAGAAAAATTATTACACAACTACATATCAATATTTACAAAATAGATGTCAAACCTACGATCAGCGTGTATTTAATTTCAAAAATTCAGTTGATCCTGTCACTAATAACCCTCCAAATGAATTAGCTGTTACGGGATTAGGAAGTAATGTTAAACCAGGAAGTCCTCTTGCATTATACAATACTTATGTTGCAAATTGTCAACCAGACGCTGAAATTGCGGTTGCAGGAGAAACTGCTCTTATTGCAAATATGGTTTTATTAATGGTTTCAAAGGGAGTTTTAACAACCGAAGAAGCTCAGCAAATAAAAGACGATAATATCAACACATTTCAAAAATTTACAGAATATATTTCTACATTAGAAGAACCACAGAAAACAGAAGTAATCGCTATTTATGATGCATTTGTCACAGATCCATATACAGGTGTTCCAATTACTGGTCCAACAAATGCTTACGGTTGTAAATTGGTGGTTTATAAACCAAATAACTATCAATACGCTACACAAGGTGCAGTCACATCAAGCACCAGAATATTAAAACTTAATGTCGACACAATAGGTACAAATGCTGCAAGTTTTAGAAGATTGGGTAAAGCAAACCAAGTCAATCCTGGTAGTGTTCCAATTGTCCCATTTCTTTATAAATTCAAAGTAGAGAAATGTAAACCACAAAATCTTATTCATTTCCAAAATCATAAAATGTGTTTACCAGGACAGTCAGCACCTACTCAACGACCATTTGCTAGTAATGCAAATAGGTTAGGACCAGAAGTTCTTACGCATCACCGTTAGGACCAAATTCGTATATATAATATATAAATTTAAATTATATCCTCTTTGATTTCTTCTATTAATTCTCCAATTTCCTTTTCACCAATTGGAGTTTCTGTTTCAATTTGTCCTTCTATCACTTGTTCTTGATCATCCATTTCTAAGCTATTACTGTCAAACTCACAAGAAAAACTAATATCAGTTTCAGTATTTTTTATTTCATCAACAAAATTCTCTGATTTTAAATTCACTTCTTGTAACGTATTATTTTCAAATCTGGATATACTAGAAGCAGTTAAAAAACTGTTAAACATTTCGGTAAATTTGTTATAAGGAATTTTATATTTTTCACACCACTGAATACATTTTTGAATATTTGTCTTCTTTATAATTTCCAATTTTTCTTCTTTGTTTTTATTTTTAAATATGTTAATTAATTGATCGTGTGCTTCTATTTGTTGTTGACCTGTCGTAATATTAAATTCTTCTAGTTTATTTAAAAAGAAGTATTGGTAATCATTATTAATGATTGATGTAATATTGATATCATTTTTTTTTATATCCATGTTGATAACAACATTTTCATTTATTTTCATTATTCCTTTATAAAAATTTATTAATTTCATTATTTCATCCATGTAAATATTATTTTCCTCTATTTTTGTCTTGTTTAAAATAAAATTCTTGCAAACAATATATTTTTCATCTGTTAAAATATTTACTGTATTAGGTTTTATTATATAAACTTTCTCAAACAAATTACATAAAATATATAAAACATCTATAACTGGTTTATAAAATATATTTGTAAATTTTATTATACTTATCCCCTTTTCGCTTTGATAATTCAAAATACTAACCAAAATATTCAACAAATTTATGATCGAATAATTGTAATTTTTATTATCATAAACAAGATCATAAATAATGAAATCAACACTATTTTTATTTATTATTAGTGATGATGTTTGAGCCAATAAATAATCATTAACCACGCCAGGAAAAGAAAGATTAATATCATTTTTATCTTCCCTTAAAATATTCATACATTCAATCGTAGATAAACTATTATTACTGAAATGAATAGAAAATATATTTTTTTTCTCGAACACATCAAATAAATTTAATAAATTAATTATTTCCAATAAATTATAAAAAATATTATTTTCAGGTTTTAGTTTACTTACTGAAAATTTCGAATTTGGGACTTTCGAAAAAATATATTCATAAGGGTTTATAAATTTGGTTACTTCCTTTATATCTACATCATTTTCCTTGCAAATTAATTGTAACTGTGTCTTAACCTGTTCTAAATATTTAAATAAAGAAAAAGAAATAATAGGGACTAATGGTTTGAATTCTATTTTCGGTGAAAAAAATATGGGATTACTTATTTTTGGTAATATATAATAACTCATTTATGATTTTTAATTATTATATATTATTTTTAATTATTTTAATCGTTATTATACC
>VFQS010001288.1_pt1 | contig 23420 bp, 31 predicted proteins | sample 3512361 | NCBI WGS metagenome assembly VFQS01 (sample SAMN10412375, study PRJNA504923) | tailings metagenome | isolation source: Relicate 1 Philex TSF3 active mining | place: Philippines
CCAGTAGCGCCAGGGGGGCCTACAATAGGCCCCACATCTACCCAGGATACGCCCGACCATACATAAAGATTACCAGTAACGATATAACCATCGCCTACGATTTGGTCAACAGATGGCAATAGGTTAACAGCATTTCTAGCGCCTTTAATCACTATAGTGCCAGGATTAATACCGCCTATTCTACTTCCTACAGGCAATTCAACACCCTCTGCTCCGGCACTAATAGCCAAATTACCAAGTTTAATAGTATTACCCGAAAGATATAGGTCACGCCAACGATTCGTGGCTGTACCTAGATCATAAGTGATATCAGAGACCGGAATTACAGAAGTTGTAACATTAGTTAAATCAACTGCTGTGCCCGCTGCTAGCCCACCGCCGCCCAATGACTCCCTACGTAGATCAAATATACTGGTGAACCTAGCGCGAGGAGTATTAGTATAGTTAGTTTTACAATCGTACACTAATCTATATAAAACTCTAAGTTCTACAACAGGAAATCCTGTTAAATCTAATGCACTAAACTGTTCATTTTCGGCTGCGAATTGATTGTCACGTTGATTCTGCCCCATGATTCCAATCACAGGATAATTGATATTGTTAGTAGCTACAATAAAAGTTACACCAAACTTGTTATTATCAATGTCCTGGGTACTCCAGGTACCCGCAGTGTATAGGTTGTAACGTGGTCGGACTGTGCCTTGTTTGACCGGAAAATCGGTGGGGGTATCGCGAACCCAACCAGTACCACTGTGATAAAACATAGGTATTCTAGCCGGATTGAGTAGATCTTGCTCCCAAGTATTAGCGGTAGGAGTTTCGGTAGCTACAATATCAACTTGTAAGTCTTCGTCAAAGAACGTTCCGCTGGCTAGATTAAGTTGTAAATGACTGTTACTCGAACCGTCACCTAATAGCACATAATTAGATAAATCAAAACCATTGGCATAAGAAGCACCACGTGTTCTATGAAGATATTCATGTGTTTGCCAATCTAATACTATTCCGTGGCGTTCATCTGCCACAAATGGTGCTGTTCCTGTAGTAGCATTATAGTACACATAGGCCACCATACAGTCATTGGGCCAATCGTAAAAAGTAGTTCGATACTGTAGAACACCAGAAGTATCGTAATAGATGTAGTATAAACCAGTTGAATTAGGTATACTTACTGATCGCGTATCTGTTATAGTACGTTTAATTCCACGAGTATATACTGTATACGATGTAGATAAAGGAGCAATGATAAATGATCTAGAAGCATTATCGAAACTAATTACGCTGTCGGGTCTATTTACGAAACCCATTGGCTCCCCGGTGTCGGCGATTATTGTCTGTATAGCACCAACATCGGGTTTGTTTTTTATAAAGTCAACACGAGTATTATCAGTTTGTGCCCAATCACTTTGAATTTGTGCCAGTGCTCCGCCACCTGATATTATGATCCCACCGGGTGTGCTACCATCGCTTATACGTATAGTATTGGTGTTTTTATCGTACCATAGACGATCAGTTTCACCTATTCTGGTGTTACCATCTATGTAGTTGCGTCTGCCGGTAAAGAAATCTTGAGTAAAGGCCATGCCTGGCTCCTTACTCTAACGGTTCATCGTCGTCAGCTTGTTCGTCGTAGACGTTGGGAAGTCCTGCGTTGCGTTTAAGCAATTCCATTTTTTGTTGTAGTGGTGGTACCATGGTATCGGTTTCAGGGTCTTCCGAATCCTGTGTACTGATTTCAGGATCCGCATCACCGTTGATTTTTATGGTAATAGGTACGTTTATAACAAATTCACGGGCTCTCATACAGTTATTTACCTAATAGTGGCTAGTCTCAACAAGCAAAACATTTTGAGATAAGCATATCCTAGATCAAATTCCCATTTCATCCGCGAGAACTTGACACTGCCGGGATCGAGGTGGTGTGAGTTGTGTAGCTCTTCGCCACCAATCCAAATGCCCCAAGGCACAATATTACGACTATGATCTCGAGTTTCACCATTTCTATATCCTATCCAATGTCCTAAACCGTTAATTACGCCAGCAGCATGAAAAGGTATCCATGCCATCTGTATCAACCATATTACTATACCCCAACCATGAAATACTGCTGTGTTGAAGATTAATAATAATATCACACCTAACAAAGGATAACGGCTGTAAAGACGGCGTTCTATCCAATCATCAGGAGTTCCCCCACCATATTGTGCGATCATCGCCTGATCGCGGGTGGCCTCCGAATACAAAAGTACGCCACCAAACAACACACGATGAATACCGTAGACATGAGGACTATGAGGGTCTCCCAGTCTATCTGCATATCTGTGATGTTTGCGATGAACTGCTACCCACTCTCGTGTAACCATACCAGTAGTCAGCCATAACCACAACCTCATAGCGTGACTTAATAGGGGGTGGAAAATAATCCCACGGTGGGCCTGACCACGGTGGAGAAATAGGGTTACCGCGACAATCGTCATATGTGTCGCTATCAAAGTGTATAACAGTTCGGTCATTCATTAGCCTTGTCCTCGACTAGGCTTGTAGCTACGGCGCCGATGTTTATTCATCGAGCTGGTTTTGGGCTTAGACCCACCTTGGCTAGTACGCTTTACGAGTTTACGACGATTAGGATTTACTTGAGTTTTGGCCATGGTTGATCTCCTAATTCTAGTATTTAGCGCCAGATGTTGCGGTAAAACAACAGGTTGACTAAACCAAAATAACCCTGTATAATGGTATCAGTGTGTTTATTTTGGAGGCAACTATGACAATGCATCTTGAAGGCCCATGGCTCTCTACCACAGGAAAGCGCAAGGGTAAATTCAAATGGGCCAGTGCCGAACAGAAACGTGAGCAGGAAAAGCTACAAGCAGATTGGCAAAGTCTTAAGGAACGCACCATGACCACCAAACCCGTACAGTCACGTCCACTCACTAGATCAGTGCCTAAGTTAGGCCCGCCGCCGGGTCGTGAAACTCCCTATATTCCAAGTCGTGATTCTGGTGTTGGGGTAGCGGCCAAGAAAGAAGTTCCTGTATACACTGGCACAGAAATGTTAGGTGTCACCATCCTACACAAGAGTTGTCTACAACCTGTGTTCAATGAACAGGCTGCTGTGGATGCTGCTAATATGCGTAGGTAATACTAGCCCTATTAGGTACCGGTAAATACATAATCCGGTACTGAGGGCCACAATGACCACACCAAATTGGATTACTATACCCGGAAGTTTGGGTGTAGTACCTAATAGACAATATTTTCAGAAAACTCTGCAAGCCAATAATGCTGTTTCATTTGCCTTGATCTCTGGGTCGTTGCCCGCCGGTACCACACTAAATTCAGCAAATGGCACTATCTCAGGTGTGCCTTTGGTAAGCAATTATTCAAGTATTAAGCCGATTTCTACATCCACATTCACAGTGGGCGCAGTGGGTTCAACAGGAAATATTGCTAACATAACCTTGAGCTTGGGTGTAATAACCAACAGGTTGTTAAACAATCAACCTTATGACCAAAATCGTGTGGTTGCCGACGGTATTCGCTATAGTTTTCAGTTTCAAGGTGGCACTGTTGATACAGCAGTGGGAAGACAATGGCGATTAAGCAATGGCACATTACCGCCTAACAGTAGTTTATCAGCCACTGGTACACTTACTGTAAATTTTGGCACGCCAATTTATCCATTCACACCAGACCAATTCATAAGATCAGACATTGACCGCAGTCAAGCAAGTTTGAGAATAGAATTTTGGAACAGTTTCATAGCGCAAATACTAAACCAACCACAAAGCATAGATTATCAGTTTACTGCGGAATTAGCCGACAATCAAGGCATGGTAACTACTGCTCACACTGTGAGGATCATACACCTAAAACCAAGTGCCAGCCTTGACTGGTTTCAACTCAATGCTACTAACATAGTTTATGATACATCACAATGGTATTATCTCTTGGTTAGTACACTAGATGATAATATTACTTGGCGCAGCGGATTTGCCTTAGGTAGTATCGAAAATGGTGGGGTAAGTGAAAAACTAGTAGAAGCTGATGCTGTAAATGGTATTGGTTTGACCTATTCAATGAAACCGCAGTATTTTAGTATATTACCACAAGGACTGCGACTACAGTCAGATGGCTTAATTGTTGGCAGAGCCAGTTTTAGGTGCTATGAAGACGATCCAGAAAATGTGCCAGTTAGTAATTACTATGAGTTTGCTGTGAGAGCTGCTAACAGTTCGTACACTAGCTACGCAGATAAATTATTCAGCATAGACATACAACGTATACATACTCGACCCTATGATGATGTTTATATACGTAGTTTCCCGACATATCAAGAACGTGCCTTTATTAATTCCATATTCAATGATACTAGATATTTTTCAACTGCTTACTTATATAGACCCACAGATCCAAATTTTGGATTAAACAGGGATCTGCGAATGTTGTTTTCAGCAGGCATGACTGCGAAAAATCAAATCACTTACGAACAGGCTCTGCTGAACAATCACAGTGACAAGACCTTGTTATTAGGGGATATACGAACTGCTTATAATCTTGACGAAAATCTTTCAGTTACCTATGAAGTTGTATATGCCACTGTGTTTGATCCTTTACTAGGTCGAGATCCTGTTACACAATTACCAGCTGGGTTACCGCAGACCATTGATCTTAGACCCTTTATTAGCAACTACTATGTTCAGAGTGGACAAAGTTTTTATGAACTGCGACCCAACGGCCTAGAAAACATGCGTAAGGTATTGGAATCAACCATTGGCGTTGCCAATAGGGCAGGCATACCAACTTGGATGCGGTGTTTACAACCAACCGCAGATCCGGGTATCTTTCTAGCGCCATTGGGATTCCTACCTTGTGTGGTATTGGCATATACGTTACCTGGTAAAAGTACAGTTATAGCCTCGCAGTTGCGTGAAATAAACTTTAATCAAGCACGATATGAATTTGACCGTTATCAACTTGGGGTAGGATCAACCAGCTACAGTGTATCAGCAAATGCTTTTAGTGTGACATCTAAGACTACTTTTGATAACGAAACCACTGTTTTTGACTTAAATTCTACTAGAATTGTTGATAACATGGACTACTATCGTGAGCCCGGAGAGGGCGATAAATACTTAAAGTTTCCACGTACCGGAGTGTTTAAGTAATGAGTAACAGTCAAGTTGATCCGTCGACTATCAATGCCAATTATCCCACCGCAGGACAAAGTAATCCTAGTCAAGGCTTAAGGGACAATTTTGGGATCATAAAAACTGCTCTTGAACGAACCAAAGTAGAACTCAGTGAGTTACGTAATTTATCAGTTACAAAGACTGCCATACCAGGTGATGTGCTTAACAACGACCTTAGTTACAATAAATTATATCGTGCTCAGTTACACAGTTTTAGTCAGGCATTTAAAAACTTAGGTACACCGGGACAATCAGTTACTTTGGATTTCAATGACGGTACTTTTCAAAAAGTAATCACCAGTGGTTCATTACAAATTACATTAGCAAATTTTCCTAAAGGTAGTCAAGTTGGCAGCCTCAGACTCTGGGTGATTACCACAGGAGCGGACCATATTATGGTACTACCTCCTAGTGTTACTTATGGTATCAAAGCCGATTACGTCAGCAACGGGACCATACTTTTCAATGACCCAGGCCACTATTTGGTTGAATTTACTAGTGTAGATAACGGTGAAACTTTTTGGGTAACTGCTTTACATGGCCTAGAAGAATTCGCTGCTATACAGTCCAGTGGAGCGGGTTATGAATTGCCAATTGCCTTAGTAAATCGACTCGGCGGAGTCAAACCAGATGGTGTTACTGTTACTGTGGATGTTAATACCGGAGTAATGACTGTGATTGGTGCTGTGCCTAGTGACAGTAGATTAAAAACCGACGTAGAACCAATTGATCGGGCTCTAGAACGCATACAACAAGTTCGTGGTGTAACCTATACAGAAATTGCGTCCGGTCGAGCGGGCACTGGCGTTATCGCACAAGAACTAGAAAAAGTTTTACCTCAAGCAGTAGAACAACGACCCGATGGTTATTTAGGTGTACATTACGGTAACATGGCCGGGTTATTTGTTGAATGTATCAAAGAACTTAATCAACAGATACAACAATTACAAGCTGAAATAGCCGAGCTAAAGAAAAGTTGACAGAGCCGAAATAATCTGTTAGTCTATAGATTATTCAGGAGAACCTATGCCACATATAGATTTTGATCGATATACCAAATTCGTCGCCACTGTGACCAGTGAAGCCAGTAATGATCTTACTAAGTTCATGAACAGACTGGATGTAATCGACGGCAATTATGATTTTGCTAATAGCCAACATGGACCAGATGTTAATGTGCCCTTGATGTTAACTGGTGCTATGGGACTATGTTCGGAATCCGGTGAGCTTATGGAAATAGTCAAGAAAATAACATTTCAAGGCAAACCACTGAGTGACGAAAATTTATTTCATATGAAACGTGAACTAGGCGATATCATGTGGTATTGGATTAATATGTGTAGAGCTCTAAGACTAGATCCCAATGACGTAATTGCCGAAAATGTCAACAAGTTAAAAGCACGTTATCCGGGCGGTGAATTTGATGTTTATCACAGCGAGCATAGACAGGTGGGAGATTTGTAATGTTTCATCCATTGGCACCAGACTTAAGTACCTTGACTAATGACGAATTACATAGTAAATTCAACGAGCTGAATAATAGATTCACACAGGCTCACAGAGCAGGCAGTATGTCGGTTTTAGGTCAGATGCGTATGTTATTAGATGATTATCGAGCAGAAATCTCACGTAGGCAGCAAAAGATTCTAGATGATGCTACACAAAAAAACAGCAACTTCAAAAATATCATTGACATAAAATGAATTATAACCAATTTGGTCAGATTATTGCCACTGAGCAAGATCTGATTGATAGTTTATATCGTGACCCAGACCTAGACATTAATAACTTTTATCTTGATCAAGTTGATCAATATAATCAGGCAATTGATTCGCTACACATGTCTTGGCCTAAGTTACATACTGCTCCAAGCCTAGGTATTAGTATTGAAGAATTTGACCAACAATGCCAACAATGTTGGTTTATGCCAGACACGTATCGTAACATGGATATAGCAGCATGGGTATTAGATCAGTGCTCAGAACAAGCAGAACTACAGCGTTGTGGCCAAGAACTGTTAATGTATCAGGAACGAAATCTTTTTGATCTCCTGAAATATCTTAAATATCTAGTAGACACCATGCGTGAGCGCGGTGTAGTTTGGGGAGTAGGTCGTGGTAGTAGCGTAGCCAGTTTTGTTTTGTATAAAATTGGTGTACATAGAATTAACAGTTTGTACTACGATTTACCCATAGAAGAATTTTTAAAGGAATAATAATGCCTAAAACTTATCGCAGTGCCATGGGCAAAGCAATCGACATGGACAGATTACGCTTAATACACGAAGAAACCATAGCCGTGGGTAACATGAAAGTCAATGCCAGAGGTGACCAATTAGGTCCCGGCGGCGATGTTGCTAGATCACGCAATGAGCTAATGAGTGATTATTATCGTGTAAATGCTCCATTGGTTCAACAAGCAGAACCAATACCAGAGCCTAGTGAACAAAAAATTCAAGAAGAACAACAAATTCGTAACGCCAAATCTACAAATAGCTTGAAAGGTAGTTTGGCTAAACAAATGTTAGCGGATCAAGACGGCGACGAGTAATATGGAAACAGCACCATTTATCAATCATATCAAACAAATTCGACCATTACATGACCATGTCATTGTTACTGAAATGAATTTTCATCAACGTACTACCAGTGGTGGTATCATCATACCCAGCGACGATGCTCGTAGTTCTGGAGTTCGTCCAAGATGGGCCAAGGTACTAGCCGTTGGGCCCGAACAACAGGATGTAGAAGTTGGGGACTGGATTTGTGTCGCACATGGTCGTTGGACTAGAGGAGTAGCAGTGGATTTCGGCGACGGATCCCGAGTAATACGCAGAGTAGACAACGACGATATTTTATTGGTCAGTAAAGAACAACCAATGGACGATATACTCAGTGACAAAGTCTAAACAATAGTGTATAATTTGCGTTATTGTTATCAAGGACCAAAACAATGTCAGTTACACAACTTTGGGTTGAAAAGTATCGTCCCGATTCTGTAGATGGTTATGTATTCACAGACTCGGAAGTTCGCACACAAATCGAACAATGGATCAACAACGGCAGTATCCCGCATTTGCTGTTTTATGGTCCACCGGGTACCGGTAAAACCACTTTGGCAAAGATACTGATCAAAAACTTAAATGTACAAGAGTACGACATACTTGCTGTAAATGGTAGTAAAGAAGGTCGTAAAATTGATTGGTTAAGAACTACCTTAGAGAACTTTTGTCAAACCATGTCGTTTGGTGATTTCAAAGTGGTAATGATTGACGAAGCAGATTATTTGAACCCTAACAGTGTACAACCGGCGCTGCGTAATCTCATGGAAGAATACAGCGATTCGGTTAGATTTATTTTAACCTGTAATTGGGTACACAAATTAATCTCACCGATTAAGAGTCGTTGTCACGAAATTCAAATCAATAAAACCGATATAACCGAATTTACTGCTCGTGCTGCTACAATTCTAGTAGAAGAAAACATTGATTTTGATCTAGAAGTACTAGATACCTATGTACGTAGTACTTACCCTGATCTTAGAAAATGTATCAATCTACTACAAGCCAACAGTGTTACTGGTAAATTAGCTGATGCCAAAGAGACAACCACAGTAGGTGATTTCAGAATAGAAGCAGTAAAACTTCTAAAAAGTAGACAAATTCGTCAGGCAAGACAATTAATTGTAAGTCAAGTCAAATCAGATGAAATGGAAGACCTTTTCAGATGGGCTTATGATAATCTAGAATTGTGGAGTTCATCGCCAGAAGGACAGGATGAAGCCATACTGATCATACGTCGAGGCCTAGTAAATCATCCTATCTGTGCCGACCCCGAAATTAATCTTAGTGCTACTTTAACCGAACTAATCAACATTGGATCATAATATGAAATCTATCTATCTTGTAGCATACTATGTAATGCGTCCCAAAACCAAGCGTATACGCACTCATCAAGCAAATTGGCAGCAGCGACCTGATGCTGTTAGCTATGATGAACAAGTAGCAATTACGCCTGCTCTAAAAAATCGTGATTTGTCAATGGCTAAAATTATTTTAGACTTTGCTAAAAAACGTGTAGTCAAAAACGATTTCGTACGTGGACGCACATTTGATGAACTGTTTATGTACTTTATGGCTGGGTATCCCGACCAAACTAAATCAGTAATGGCTCAAATTGATCCTGCTTATCTTAATCATTTAGCTGGAGTTGCCAAGCAAAACATTCAAAGCAATGACGCGGTGTCCACTGTGGATTTACCAATACATACCATAGACACGTCACAACAAGCAAGTACCACAATAAATAGTTGATGAACCCAGCATTTGCCAAGTTATTTAAACAAAAACCTAAACGTGTTCGTGATCCTAATCTACCACCGCCACCAACACTGTTGGGGCAGGTAAAAGAGTTACGATTGACTCGCGAGGACATGGATCGTTTACAGTTAGAATTAAGTTTAACTAGGCAACGTTTAGAACAATTAGAATCACGTAATCGTAAACTAGAGCTGACTGTAGAAACTCTACAGGCATATGTACGAACCCGTTTAAGATAGCAAAAAAATGCCTTATACTACCGTAGAAGTCGAAGTCAATTTAGATGACTTTACCACAGAAGATCTCATTGAAGAATTACAGCATCGTAACGCATATCGGCAAGAACTGCCCGAAGAGTTTCTTGAACGACTAGCAAACATACATCATGCTAGATTATGTAGACAACCCTGGGAAGACGACCTAGATCGCTTCCTCAGGGATGTGCTAGGTCGTGCTATCTAATTTTCTCCGTAGAGTTTAAGCACTTCTGATACCACCGGGTGACGTTGTACATCACGGCGTTCAAACTCTACTTTAGTAATCATAGAGCTATTGTGTTGGCTTAACTTGTCAATAAAATCTCTCAGTCCGTTGTCTGTGTTAAATTTGCGATCAAGCTGTGCTAGATCACCGGTAACTACTAATCTACTGCCTTGAGCCAAGCGGGTTAATACCATTTTCATTTGGTTTACAGTGGCATTTTGAGCTTCGTCAAAGATAATCCACGAGTTTTTAAAATTTCTTCCGCGCATATATGCTAGTGGAGCGATCTCAATGGTTTGTTCGTCTAGCATATTGGCTATTTCTCTAGCAGAATAGTATTCTTGAACCACATCCATTATGGGTCTGGTCCAAGGTTCCATTTTAGCATTCAAGTCTCCTGGTAGGAAACCATGCTGCTCATCGTCGACCCCTACTGCCGGTCTAGTAATTATAATACGGTTTACTCTTTTCTCCTTAAAGGCTTTTATAGCTGCAGTTACAGCTAACATGGTTTTGCCTGTGCCTGCTGGTCCAGTGGCAAATATGATAAGTTTACTAGGGTCTGTTAGGTAGTCGATGTATTCTTCCTGTTTGATTGATTTAGGTAATAATATTACCTGTTTACTACGTTGCTGAACATAATTATCGATTCCAATTACATTGGCCGCGTCGTATTGACGCTGACGGCCCTGTTGAGCCCTGCGTTTTGCTGACAAGTGTGAATCTCCTAAAGTAAAAATTGTCTTAAAGCCTCGAAAAACTGTGTGCTGAGAACGCACACACAGGTATTTACAGACCAGACAATGAAATTTTTATGGTGTTAAAATCGAGCTAAAAATGGCATAAGTATTTGGCTAACCTTGAAACTAGTTCAGTCTGGCATTTGACAACCTGCGAGACTAAATACTGTAGAGGACTAGAATGGCTACCAATATTAAAGACATTGTTGACAATACCAAAACAGTGTACATGAGTGACAGTGCTTTGGAAAGCGTCATGGATTTTGAACGTGTTCTAGATGAACTAGATACCTACGTTTTTGCAAATTGGATCAAAGGTGAATTAGTAGAAGGTCCAATTTATGAAAAGTATTTTGTTACATGTACGTTTATGTGGCCTTACAAGCTCATGCCAGATCCACGCGGTGCTGAAAGACTATTAGACTATAATTGTTCAGTGCGTTGGCGTAAAACCACATTTGAATATCCTGTACAGGTCAAAGATCCCGACGATTTCAAACCAGGTACACGTATGCCAAAATTGATGTCACGTCCAGTATGGTTAGTAGAAATTAGTATGCCAAAACAACTTATGCGTGACATACATCGTGGTAGTTTAGAATTAGAATCCGACACAGTTGACCTAGAAGACATTGAACAAAGCTACGAAGTCGGTCTCGACGACGACGTTTATAAACAAGATGAAGATGAAAATGCACAACCAGCAGCCCAACCAGCACAGCCAGGACTTGCCCCACAACCAGTTATTTGAAGGTCTAGAAGCCGGTGATCTTGCCAGGCTTGTAGACTCTACTGTTACTGTAGATGAATATCGCAGCAAGATAGGCAGCGATGAAGAAATCGTTGTACTAGCCTTCAAAGTATCTAGCAAGGATCCGGCGCTAGACTTAGTGAATTTTATTGAAAAAAGCTATGAGTGGGTGCTAGATGCCGATGCCAGCAGTGGTGAATTAACTGATGGTAGCTACATGGTATTTGTTGAAATAGATCGTGATCGCAGTGTACCTGAAAACATTGTTACCATGCTCGAAGATATCAGCAAGTTAGTTGATTTTGAGCCTGAGGAATGGCGAATCGAATATCCAAAAGCAAAGAAGTCTGCTGAACTGAATAGAGATAGTATATCAGCTATTATTCCTTTAGACCCAAAAACCTATACTAATTTATACGCTCGTACCAATGAAGACCTAGACCGTTTGAGAACCGCAGCCGGTGTTAAAGTAACCACCCGAGCACCGGTAAATGATTTTACAGAAAGTTTAAGGATAGCAGCCGGCATTCGTTAAACTCAAGGAGGCATTTCAATTATGTGGCAACTATTATACATGTTCGAATTTATTCCAGATATGGTCTGGCACATACTACTGCTGGGCAGTGGATTGCTGACATTTGTCTGTGCCTTTTTTGGGTTTGTTCCTTATCGTTTACCAGTGGGCATACTCAGTGCTTTTATTCTGATGTTAAGTGTCTGGGTCGAGGGCGGTATAGCCAATGAAGCCAAATGGCAAGCTGAAATTGATAAAATGAAAGTTGCTCTTGCTGAAGCAGAAAAGAAGGCTACACAAAAGAATGTAGAGATACAAGAAAAGATTGTGTACAAGGATCGTGTAGTAAAAGAACGCGGCGCAGCACAAATACAGTACATAGATCGTATTGTACAGGGCGAAACTATTAAAGAAACTGTGGTCAAAGACATGACACCAGAACAACGTGCTGAGTTTGAAAAGAAAGTAGTAGAACTACAAACATCGATTAAAAACTGCCCTGTGCCTAAGATTGTGGTCGAAGAACATAACAAAGCAGCAGCACGAGTTTTAAATGACGCAGCCAAAGGAGACCGCAAATGAAATATCTTTTAATTGCTGTCATGGCTCTAACTATCACTGGCTGTGCTATGAAAAAGCCAGTGTTGATGATGCCAGAGTTTCCTGCTGCGGTTAAAGAACTCACTGAAAAATGCCCCGAGCTTAAACTAATAGAAACTGATCAAGTTGCCATAACAGACATGCTCAAAGTCATTGTTGAAAACTATTCACGTTATCATCAATGTAGCTACAAAGTAGAAGGCTGGAATGATTGGTACACTGAGCAAAAGAAAATCTACGACGACTTACGCAGCAAAGGTAAACAATGAGCAATTTCATACTTAGTAAAGAGCAATTAGCACAACTTATTCCGGGTAATCCTTATGTGGATTATTGGCATTCAGCCATGGAACGTTGCTTGCCCGATTATGACATTAATACACCACAGCGTGTGGCAGCATTTATGGCACAGTGCGGACATGAGTCGGGTAACTTTAAGTTTCTAAAAGAAAATCTAAAGTATCGCGCAGCCAGCCTTACTAAAGTATGGCCTAAATATTTTCCCAACATGGACATTGCCAATCAATACGCAGGCAACGAAGAAAAAATTGCCAATCGTGCCTATGCTGGGCGCATGGGCAATGGTCCAGAAGAATCAGGAGATGGTTGGAGATTTTGTGGGCGTGGACTTATTCAGTTAACCGGACGTAATAACTATCAAAACTTTGCAGACAGTATTGAAACAGACATCAATGATATTCCTGCTTATCTAGCCACATTTGAAGGCGCTGTACAATCAGCTTGTTGGTTTTGGGAAACTAATAAACTAAATCAATGGGCCGATAAAGGCGACATGCTTACATTGACTAAACGTATCAATGGCGGAACATTAGGACTAGATGATCGTATCAAACACTATCAACATGCCTTGCATGTGATGGGTCTATAAGGAGACTAGCGTGGCTAAGGCTAAGAAAGAAGAACAACCAGAAATGTCAGAGAGCGAAAAGAAAAAAGAAGATTGGATGAATTCCAAATGGCGTCCAGCTATGGGCTGGATGTACATGATGGTTTGTATATTTGATTTTATCATATTTCCTATCATGTTCACCATTGTACAGTTTTGGGAAACACAAGCAGCCAATGATGCGTTTCGCCAGTGGCAACCACTTACTCTAGTAGGTGCCGGCCTGTTCCATATGGCCATGGGTGCTGTACTAGGTTTGAGCGCATGGGGTCGTACACAAGAGAAATTAAATGGTGCTAACAACGGAGGAGTACAACCACCGGGAGCACCCTCAGCAGGCGGATTTGGAGCCGCAGCAGGAAATTTCTCAAACGCCCCGGCGGATAATTTCGGTGCCAGCGCCGGCGGCTTTGGGGCACCAACCCAAGGCGGATTTGGACAAGTAGTAACTGGATTTGGCGGAAAGCCGGCTCCAGTTGAACCACCAAGAGAATGGATTTAAGGAGACAAAATGAAACTATCCACAGCACTAGTTGGTTTATTATTAGCAGTTGGGTTAACTGCTTGTGATAAACCTGAAGCAAAAAAAGCAGACGCAGCACCAGCAGCAGCACCGGCTGTAGCAGCACCAGCAGCACCAGCAGAAGCCGCGAAACCAGCAGAAGCTACAACCCCAAGCAAAACGGAAAGCAAAGAAAAAGACAATCATTCTGCAGGCCAAGGTGTCATGAAAGAAGTATGCCATGACAAAGTCAAGGATGGCAAGCCTGTAATGGGCAAAGATGGTAAGCCTGAACAAGAATGTAAAACAATCAAAGTACGTCAAAAACTAGAAGCCACAGAGATTCCTCCGGCTAAAAAATAATCTAGGTTGACTTAGTCCAAAAGGTATGGTATACTAATACTGTACCTTTTGTCGTTTTAAAGCTATATACTTGTATGAAAAATTATTATCAAACCCTAGGATTAAATGAATCGGCATCGGAAGATGAAATTAAACGTGCCTATAAGCGTATGGCCATGCAACATCATCCCGATCGAGGTGGTGATGTCAGCCAGTTTCAAGAGATACAAGAGGCATATGAGACTTTAACTAATCCACAACGTCGATCCCAATGGGAACAACAACGACAGTGGGCCAATGGTGCTAGAGGACAAAATTTTGGTTTTAGTTTTAATTTTGGGCCAGACCTAAATGATATACTAAGACAGTTTCACGGCGGTGACCCATTTGGGCAATTCAGGCAGCAACATAGAAACAGAGATCTGCGAATACACATTGATATAGATCTAGCTAGTACACTGAACCAACAGCAAAAAACTGTGGAAATAAGGCACCAAGATGGTTCTAGTAGAACTGTTCAAATTGACATTCCACGAGGTGTACAAAACGGCGTACAAATGAGATTAACAGGGCATGGAGATCATAGTAATAAAGCATCCCCTCCGGGCGATTTATACGTCGATTTCAGACTGACCGATACCGCTGGATTCACTGTAAACCATATTAATATCAGTAAAAAATTGGAATTAAACAGCATAGATGCTATAATAGGCACACGAATAGCTGTACAAGGTTTGGATAAAAAACATTTTGATTTGAGTATTCCTCCCGGCACTCAGAATGGTACACAATTTAGAATACCCGGCCAAGGATTATATGACATTAATACACAAGTTAGAGGTGATTTATTTTTCGAAGTTGCGTTAATTACTCCTATTTTGGTAAGTCAATCACAGTTAGACATGCTCAAACAATATACTTAAAGGAACGTTATGTCGTCACAAATCAGACCTAATACCGAAATCGAAGAAATAATTGTTAGGGCTGTAGAACATGCCAAAAGCAATAGACATGAGTATGTTACTCTTGAGCATTTAGCCTGGGCTATCTTTAATCAAAAGACTTTTGGTGATTCTTTACGCAAACTACGATTCAACGTTGATGAATTGATTGCTGACCTAGAAGAATATATAGACAATCAAGATCATTTAGTAGTCGACGAAGTTGTCCAGCCACGTAAGACAACTAGTTTAGAACGTGTTTTTAATCGCGCACTAACACAGATTTTGTTCAATGGGCAAAACCGTGTAAAAATAGTTGACTTGGTTTTGAGCATAAGCCTTGAACAAAATAGTTATGCGGCTTATTACATGGCCAAATTTGGACTAGATAGAAATACCATTGCTAGTAGTTATAGAAAATTTTACACAGAAGCCGATGCTGGTAGCAGTGAACAGCCGTCATCTAAGCATGACAGCGTACTAGAAGAATTTTGTGTAAACCTAAATGACCTAGCAAGGTCTGGGCGCATTGATCCTATTATTGGGCGTGACAGAGAGTTACATGAAATAGCAGAAGTTTTAGCTAAACGCAATAAGGCCAATGTATTGTTAGTAGGTGACCCGGGTGTAGGCAAAACCATGTTAGCCGAAGGTCTGGCACGCAATATTGTAAATGGGCAAGTACCACAGTATCTTAAAGATTACGTGGTGTATAACTTAGACGTAGGCAATTTACTAGCCGGCAGCAAGTACAGAGGAGACTTTGAGGAAAAGCTCAAAAATGTAATTCAGGCCCTTGAACGTAAAGAAAAGTGTATTTTATTTGTTGACGAAGCACATCAAATGCGTGGAGCAGGTGGTAGCAATTCAGGAGGCAGTGTAGACTTTGGCAATATGATCAAACCTGCTTTAGGCAAAGGCAAAATCAAAGTTATAGCAAGTACCACCTGGGAAGAATACACACAGAGTTTTGAAAAAGATCGTGCCTTGATGCGTAGATTTATTAGAATGACTGTAGATGAACCCACCGTTGAAGTAGCAAAACAAATTTTACGTGGCATACGTGAACAGTTTGAATCTTTTCATGGAGTTCGTATTACTGATGATGCCATTGATGTCGCAGTTGACTACAGTGTACGATATCAAGCTGATCGTAAATTGCCAGATAAGGCCATTGACTTAATTGATACTGCTTGTGCTAGACAGCGTATTAGAGAAGATTATGCCGACACGGATTATATTGATCGACCAAACATTGTGGATGTACTTAGTTCGTTGACCAAGATTCCTGCTGACCAACTAGGCAATGAACATCGTAGTAGTAGTTTAGCCGAAATGGAATTGGCTATACGACATAGGCTACACGGTCAGGACAATGCCATTGACAATGTTTTAGAAAAAATATATATAGCCAAAGCAGGCATGAAACCTCTAAACAAACCATTAGGTAGTTTTGTGTTCTTAGGACCCACTGGTACAGGTAAAACAGAATTAGCAAAACTATTATCCGAATACCTTAACATGAAACTGCTACGCTATGACATGAGCGAATATCAGGAAAAACACAGCGTAGCTAAGTTAATAGGTGCCCCTCCTGGTTACGTAGGCTACGACGATGGCAACATTGGGGGCGGCTTACTAATCAGTGCCATTGAAAAAAACCCCAACAGTATTGTGTTGTTCGACGAGATTGAAAAGGCGCATCCGGATGTAAGTAACATTTTACTACAATTTATGGATGAAGGGTTTGTTACCAGCAGCAATGGTAAAAGAGCAGATGCTCGTAACTGTATATTAATTATGACAAGTAATCTTGGCGCTGCTGACAATGAGCGTAACACCATTGGTTTCGCTACTGGGTTAGATCGAACCGGCGAAGACGACCGGGCTATGAAAGACTTCTTTAAACCCGAATTTAGAAATAGATTAGATGCTGTGTGTAAGTTTAAACATTTAGATAAAGCCAGTATGCGTAAAATAGTTTTGAAGTTTATAAATGAGATCAATGAACTCATGTCTGACAAGCAAATCAAATTACGACTCAGTGAATCTGCTATTGACTTGTTGATTGAACGCGGCTTTGATCGTAAAATGGGCGCACGACCATTGGCAAGAACAATAACTGAGCTAATCAAAGTACCAGTAAGCAAACGTATTATTTTCGACGAGGTTTCAGCAGGAACTACTGTACAAATAGATGTACGCGATCGAGAACTTACTTTCGATTATGTACAGGTTAATTTATTCCCGGCACTGACCAGTAACTCAACTCAAGTGGATCAACATGGATTTATCACAATGGTATAAACTTGCGCCAAATTTACAAGTAAGCTATACTAAGAAAAAGTTTTACAAAAAGTATTTGTATAGGTTAAACTATTTTTTACCATCTGCTTACCTATTACGTGTTTTTGGAGATATCACAGATCTTGATGATCGAATGGAAAAATATTATTCTAAGTCAGAATTAACCAATTACCATAAGATTAAACTAAGAACTTTCGCCAGTGTAATTTACAGTGGACAAGTCAAACGAATTCGAATCGAACGAGGAAATTTTGCTATATTTGGCGAAACCTTACAAGAACTCTATGAATTAGCAAATGGTCCATTGGGAAATTATACTAAGGATATTGTTGAACTTTGTACTGTGCGTAATCAAGAAGAGCTTGATGCTTTGAACAATAACTTTATTATCATGCGCGAGCCAACGGATTATACCCATCGAGTCACCTTAAGGCAAGGTTACACAGGCAATCTCAGTGACAGACAAAGTTTAGGGCGTTATTTAGAAGGCATAGGATCAGAGATTAAAATTACAAAAAATTTATTAAGCAACCTAGTAGGAAGTAATAAATATCTACAAGGTGGTTACTTTTATGTGCGTGATATTAACATTGTTAATATGGTAATGTTAATCATGCCCCGTATTGTGCTATCTGTGGATCCGTTGGTAGTAAAACCTAATCAATAATATTATGGAAAATCAAGACAACACACAAAACAAACCACAAGAACCCGAAGTTGAACTTCCGGGTAAATCTGCTACAGAAGTAGTAGCTAAGATTTCAGAGTTAATGAAAAAACAAAAAGCAGAGTCCACAGGCACAACACCTAAGGCATCTGGCGCACCATACGATTTTAGTAAAAATCACTTACACATAGGTATGCCTTGTTATGGTGGTATGGTTAGTGAACCCACAATGACCAGTTTGCTTAAGTTTATTCTAATGGCACAACGAGTTGGACTCAATTGGAGTCTAGATACCATGGTAAACGAAAGTCTTATCACACGTGGTAGAAACAACTTGATGGCCAAAATGATGAGTAATACCGCAGCTACTCATTTCATGTTCATTGATGCTGATATTAGATTCGAGCCAGAAAGTATTTTTCAAATGATGGTTTATGAAAAAGACGTTATTGGCGGTCTTTATCCTAAGAAATCTATACCTACTAACTATGTAATTAACCTACTGCCACAGACACAGATCCAAGGTGATGTGTTTACAGTTGATACAATGGGCACAGGATTCTTAATGTTTAAGCGTTCTGTTTATGAAAAGCTATGTGCTGCTCATCCTAAGAGTAAATATGTAGATGACGTAGGCCTGGGTAAACAGTACGAACCATATATGTATGCGATTTTTGATGTAGAAATCGACGAGCGCGGACATTATCTAAGTGAAGATTGGACATTTTGTCGACGCTGGCAAAAACTAGGTGGTACTATTTGGGCACATAGCAAGGTGTTGCTTAATCACACCGGGCATTATGAGTACAAAGGCGACCTTGAGCAAATGCCAGACTTTGTTAAAAACAAACCGGCAGCAGCCTAACACTAAGCCGCGCAAGCGGCTTTTTTAATGGGACCATAAATACAACATTATGTTCCTAACTGAAATATTTGAAGCAGAATCTTCACCTGTTGTGGTAGTTTATCCAGGTAGATTTCAGCCTTTTCACAAAGGACATCGTGCTGTGTATGATTACCTAGTAGGTAAGTATGGTCGTGATAGTGTGTACATAGCCACCACTAACAAAATAGATCCTCCACGTAGTCCTTTTAATTTCAGTGAAAAGATAGAATTTATGAAATTAACAGGCGTTCCGCTGGATAGAGTGATTGAAACTCGTGATCCTTATCGTGTGCCCGAACTAACGCAACAACTTGCTGATAATACCAAGATTATCTTTGCTGTGAGTGCCAAGGACATGGCCGAGGATCCTAGATTCAGCAAGTGGACTAAAAAGGATGGATCCCCTAGTTATTTTCAGCCAATGCCAAAAAATACCAAAGACATGGCATCAATTGGTCAACATGGCTACATAATGACTGTGCCTACATTTGACTTTACTGTGCTGGGTCAACCCATGCGTAGTGCCACTGAAGTTAGACAGCAGTTTGCTCAAGCCAAGGATGAAGTCAAACAAGCTATAATCCGAGACTTGTTTGGCGCATACAGCGATGAAGTATTTGCTATAATGAAGAACCGTATTCAAGAAGATGCTGCTGGTGTAGGAGTAGTTGCTAGTCGCAGCCAACGCCGTGATCCTAGATATAAAAATAGTTTAACAGTTGATGTACAGCCAGGCACACCACGCAAGATGATGCGGGCTCTACGTCTAATATAAATATAGATATTAACCGGTGGACACCTATGAAACCTACAGATTTTATCACTGAAAACCACAATATTGTACAGGCTGTGGTAGAAATGCACGATGACCACGAGATTCAAATGGCTCGTGAGCAATGTTATACTGCTGCTAGCCATGCCATTGAGTTACATCGTATGCTCAAGCACATCACTGAACGCCAAGGCCTGGAAGGCTGGGTACAAGAAAAAATAACATTAGCCAGTGATTACCTGCGTCAAGTCAAAGAGTGGATGGAATATGAAATGGTAGACAAGCTACAGTCCCCACAACCCATGGGAGAAACTGCTAGCGGTGGCGCAACTGGCGCAGGAAGTGTAGCAGTAGCTCCTGCTGCTATGAAAAAGATGCAACGTCGTATGCGTGAAGAAGATGATCAGTATGATCCAGTGGCCAGTGGTGATCAAGCTCGTAAGAAAATTAAAACACCTGCTTTTTTACGTAAAAGCATGGGACAACGTCCAGCTACACTAGGTGATGTAGAAAGAAGTCAGCAGTACAGAAGTCAAAGCAGTACATTAGGACAGTTGGTGAATAAAAAATAATGCCTACTAGTCCAGAGTTAGATCAAAGAATCACTAGTTTAGCTACTCGAGTCAAGCGCGATCGTGGTATTATCGGTCACCGCGACCATGAACCCACCTCAGCAAGACCAGAAGTAGTTGACCACGACATTGATCAACTCAAAGATCAACTGCGTGATCTTCAAACCAGATTTGACCCAGAATACACACATAGCAGAGATCATAGCCATTTTACTAGACAACAAGCTATAGCTAGTGCTATTCAGCGAATTAAAGAAAAATTACGAGCAGCAGGCAAGTCGACTAGTATGGAAGACCAAATTGCTGCGTTGAACCCAAGAACAACCAAACGTATCGCTGAAGGAATTTTTACCATCACTGACATTATTGAAGGTAAAGTTGGCTCGGTATGCAATCAAGATCGAAAAAGATTGCTAGATTGTGTAGTTGAAAGTGTAGTAGATGGATTCGACATCAATGATGCTGTAATAAGTTTGGAATCTTATATACAAGAAGCTTATATTTCTGGTACCAGCACTAACTTCGGTACACCTAGTCAACCACCGGCGCCCGGCGCTGCTGTTCAACCTGCTCCGGGTGCTCAAACCAGTACTGCTGTAAAACCTGTTACGCCTGCTGCTAATGTAAGTATTGGCGGTGCCACTGTAATGAATCCAGACAAGTTCAAACAAGATATTGTTAACAAACTCAAAACCGATCCCGAAGCCAGCAAAAGTTTTGCCGAAATATTAGCTAAATTAATGGTGAAAAAATAAAATGCGTGTACTTGATATTTTCTCTGATCATGTTGTAACCAAACAGCCAACACAACAAATAGAAGAATCTGAACCAATGGATCAAAATATCAAGCCTTCTGAACCTAATCCCGAAGACCGTATTACTATGGATGTGCCACTATTATTAAGAGTAATGGAGTACGCCAAAGAAGATGCTAAAACAGACATGGATCTACATCGTGTAGCAGATAATTTAGTAAAACTCAGTGCCGGTGGTCAAACATTGGATATGAGCAATTATAACCATATAGTCGGTGGTATGAGTGAATCTGGTTCGCCTGCTGAAGAATTTTTAAAAAATGTAGAATATCAGCCTGCTCCCGAACAAGATCCAGAATATTCGATTAAAAAAATTGTAGCACGTGGTGCTGAAGGCATGCCTGTTACTAGATTCGTTATCGTAGATCAACATGGTGAACGTGTAAGTGATGCTTTTGATAGTTTGGCCAGTGCTAAGTTTTATCTTAATAATAAATTTAACCAACAAACTACCACAGAAGGTTACGGACGCTACTGGTGTAGTACAGACAAGCGTTGGAAGGAACGTCAAGGTCCTAAACAGTCAAGGAGCTAGACCATGCGAGCTCGTAATTTTATAGCAGAAGCAGAACTATTTGAAATAAACATGAGCCCTGGCAACCTTAAACAGTTGGCCAGCAAAATAGACGCTCGTGTGGGCATGGAATTTGAAATGATTGTGCCCAATATGGAATCTGATGAGAACAGCGAAAGCGAACCCGATTATACCAATGATGAGCGTGTACGCGGTTGGAGTTCCATTGAACAATTTTTCAACGACGGTGACTACAACTCAAGATCCTCAGTGTCTGATCTACATAACGAACTGTTTCAAGAATATACAGAAAGTGACTACTGGCGGGAAGCCGAAAACTCCTGGTGGGAAGAAAACGAAGAATACTATGTAGAACAAGCAGTTGAAAAAGAACTGGGAGAAGAACTATGGGCACAGGCCGCAGAACAGTTAGGCAACAAAAAGTTTGCTGACGAGCGTGATCGTAAGAATGCCATACAAGAGATATACAGCACTCTAGTCTCGGATCGTAGAGATGAAAGTATAGAGAACCGAGACGAGATCTATGACCTCGCTCAAGACGAAGCCATGGAGGAGTCTGAGCCAGACCATGACACCGGATTTGATCGTTTCCTGCGTGGCACATATAGCTACATGACCGACATTGAAAACCGTTTCGGTCATATCGTAACTTGGCCGCATTGGGAAATGACTGGCGACACCGATACTGATATTAGCACAGTAGCCAACGATTTCTCTCCTTTTGTTAACATGAAGGTAGACTACAGCCAAAGTTATCACGGTGCCAAGCGTAAACCTGACACTTATGTGGTTGAACCTGACTCGAGCTTGACCGGCGACAATCCTGGCGACACAGGCTTAGAGTTCGTGAGTCCACCACTAACCTTAGAACAAATGGGCAAACATTTAGAAGGTGTACGAGAATTCGCCGAGTTTTATAACTGCTATACTAATCGTACCACTGGCCTACATATCAATGTCAGCGTGCCCAACATGAACTTAGAAAACCTAGACTATGTTAAGTTGGCTCTGCTGCTAGGTGACAAGTATGTACTAGAACAATTTGGTAGATCTGCCAATACCTACTGTAAAAGTGCCATGGACGAAATACTGACCCGGGCCAAAAGTAATCGCGATCAAGTTCCTGGCTTATTAGACATGATGAAAAATGGCCTAAACAAAATGGCTAGTAAAATGATACACAGTGGCATCACCGGCAAGTATACCAGTATCAATACCAAAGACAAATACATCGAGTTTCGCAGTCCAGGTGGTGATTGGCTTAACCAAGATCTAGACAAGATTGTAGCCACTATGAATCGCTTTGCTGTGGCCTTGGACGCCGCAGTTGATCCAGAAAAGTACAAAGAAGAATACAGTAAGAAATTATACAAAGTTATAGCACCAGAAGATGCTGATGATACTATCAAGTATTTTGCCAAGTATGCGGCAGGAGCCATGCCTAAGGCAGCACTAAAGAGTTTTCTCAAACAGGCTCGACTAGAACGCGAAGTCAAGCGTAAGCCCGATTCTGGTAAACGATATTGGTGGCATGTCACAGTGGCAGGCAGTGGTGCAGGCACGGAAGTAGTTGCTG
>VFQS010001289.1_pt1 | contig 23418 bp, 34 predicted proteins | sample 3512361 | NCBI WGS metagenome assembly VFQS01 (sample SAMN10412375, study PRJNA504923) | tailings metagenome | isolation source: Relicate 1 Philex TSF3 active mining | place: Philippines
TTGCTATGGCGGCGATGCAGGGGTTGTTATCTAACAGCAGCAACAGCATGAGCTATGCAGCAAGAGATGCGGTATTGATGGCTGATGAATTACTTGCACAATTGGAGCAAACAAAATGACACAACAAGAATTCGACAACATCGCGTTTGGCGCTGGGATGCAGGTTGTTTACCGGGGCCACGTTTACGCGGTTGTCACAGTAAACTTTAAAGAGCGATTGCTTGGACTTTACGACGGGTTAAACGCAAAAGACTATGAAGATAGTGACGTTGACTGGGTTCGCTGCGAAAGTGTCGAGCTGGTAAACGCGCCCGACTCTGCGGATGCTGACGAAACAACACCAGCCAAACAAGCCAAAGCCTACGGCGCGAACGGACTTAAAGAGCTGTCTGACGTGACGAAGCAATCAAAGCCAACGCTATCAAATTGGCACTACAACAAGCCTGAACTGTTTCGGTGCGTGTGCGCCGGAGTTGTTGCACTACGAGGTGAGAAATGAACCCATACATCCAAAAAGACTACGCACACCAAGCAGAGCTTGACCGCGCCGCTGACCGTGATTACCTGCGCGATACGATTGAGCTTGATGCTGAAGACGTTGCTGAAAGCCTGGCTGGTGCAACCGACGCGCAGTTTATGCAGTTTTGCGGGCTACTGGCGAACACCGGCGACGCTGAGATTAAACATATGGTGCGCTTGATTTGCGCGAAGGCGATTGAACGGAAGGTTGATGAGGTGGCGAAATGAGAGGTTTACACTACCAACTCAAGCAAAACATCGCGCATGGCTTCGTCAGATTAACGGAGCTGCGCCCAAATAGCTTGGCAATAGCTAAGCGGCTCCTTGAGACTGGAGAGCTTTACGTGGATTCTAGGGGCTTTTTACGATTGGCGGTGGAGTGATAGATGAGCGACAACGAAGAGTTGCTGTATATCAGCGAACACTACACGCCGCCAATCACCGCTGCATCCATCCTGCAAGAAGGCTTGTCAATCCTTGGCGAGCGCGGCAAGCAGTACGGTAGCGACGGCGAAGAACGCAGCTTTGCGCAAGTGGCGGTGGCTTTTACGGCGCTGACGGGTAAATCGCTGGTTGGTTCGGACGTGTGCCTCATATTGGCGCTGGTCAAACAAGTCCGCCAGCAAGCACAAAACCGCTATCATCACGATAGCGCTGTTGATGGGTGTAATTACCTGGCGTTGCAGGCTGAGGAGCGGTTTAAGGAGATGCAGAAATGAAAACAGACAAAGAGTTGCTAGAGCTGGCGGCGAAGGCGGCTGGTTTATCAGTATTGCAACCAAGTAAGGATGGTGAAGATTTCCTTAAAAGCTACGATTCGGTATGGAACCCGCTAACCGACGAAGGCGACGCTTTGCGGTTGGCTGTCGCGCTAAAAATCGTGTTTGTTTTTGATTTTAACCTTTCCTCTGGTGTGGCATTTATCCGCGCTGGTGTTGAGCTTCCAAACCTTATCATTGAACAGGTTTATGGTGACGATAAGCTTGCAGCAACACGCCGCGCCATCGTCCGAGCTGCCGCTTTTATCTGGGAGCGCCAACAATGAGCATCAACAGCGAAGGGCTTACACTGTGCCTGTCTCGACGCCTAGCGATTGCAGACGGCAGGAACCAACAAGCGGCCATGATTGCGACTGCGAGAAAAATCAGGTGTGAAACTCGCAACCGCGACACTTACGAAAGTCTTGGGTTGTTTTTGACGGCAACGCCGCAAGAGCGCGAAAAGGCTGTGGCATTAACTGAGCGTATGTTTTTAGAAATTGGAGAGTAGAAATGAACCTATACCAACTAACCACCACCGACTTTGACGACAACGAAACAACAGAGCTGCGCCAGAGCTTTAACGCCTTCGATTGCGTCGAGGAGTGGTTTTTTGAAAACGAAGAGGCGAGCAAGACGGTAAAGAAATTAACGGTTGAGTTTGTAAGGGTGGCGCAATGAGAACAAAGACCTGCGGAGTCTGCGGGATGACAGCAATAAGCGACGATCCGCATTTTTACGGCTTTGCAGAGGTGAGAGGTGTGTACCAAGTTGGATTTGTAGATGTTTGCGAAACGTGCGGTAAAAAAGCATCGTCATTTGTAAACTATTACGGCTTTAAAAAAGACAGCGATTTGATAAAATTAAACCAGTTTTTATGTGGAGGCGTTTTTGTTATGAGACAATACTCGCAACTGGTAAACGCCGGTTACTATTGACTTACGGAGGAACCATGCAAGAGCAAGACTTGGGATTAGATCCAGATGCTTGAAGTTAAGCAAGTCGATGGCGTCATGAAGATAGCCGACTTAACAAGCCTTGAACCTGAGCAGCAGGCGTTAGTAAAAAAGCTGCTCGACAAGGTAACGGACGAAGCTAACGCGCAGCAGCGTGAAGTTATCGAGAGGTATCGAAACATGCCGGTTTTATCATGAAACTAACCATGGTCGCGCTTAGCGTTAGACTCGCACTACAACAAGCCGCTTTCTAGCGGCTTTTTTATTAGCTATAATTTCCGTATTATCACCAATGAATGACGAAAATGGGCAAAAAACTATTTAGTTCAGACTATCAGCCGCAAAACAGGCGACCAAAAGGCGTACACAAAAAGACCGCCATGATTCAGGCTATTGAAAAAGAGTTTGAAGGCGGCTCGCAGGAGTTTTGTGAGCATGTTTTAAAAATAGGCTTGTCGGGCGGCCAAGGTGGTGAGCCTGTGCCAGCATTGCTATCTGAGTGCCTAAAGCGCATTGAGCCTCCATTAAAGCCGCAAGGCGCTATGGTCGAGCTCGACATGCCAGAGGGCGCAAGCAAGGCAGAGCAGACAGATGTAATACTTGATGCAGTTTATTCGGGCTCTGTGTCCAGCGACATTGGCGCCATGCTCATCGGCATGATCAAGGACTCAATCGCCATCCACGAAAGCACAGAGCTGGCGAAGCGTTTGGAAGAAGTTGAAAAAGCGCTAAATGAGAGCTAAGAGATGGTTAATCAGTCGCTTTACCAAGTCAAGGAAATGCAAAAAATTAGCGTTCTCGCTTTGTTTTGCTATATTAAAGCCTCGCAATGACGCGACAACAAAAGAGGATTTAGATATGCCAGTCGGTTCTACACCAGTCAACAAGCCGCCAAAGCCAACCGCTAAAAAACCAGCCGGTAAAGGTAAAAAGAAATGATTAACGAGGCCACATTAGCGGCGATTGTTGCTATATGGCTTTTCACTGGCAGAGGGTTAAACCTCTGCTTTGTGATTATCTGCTACTACGCGCTTTACATTCTTGGCGCAATACTTCCTTTTGAGCTGCTTTACTCTGTCTCGACCGCCGAATCGTTTGCTACATACGCCGCGCAACTTAGTTTTGATACTATTGTTTTGGTGTGCGTTTTTGCTTTATCACTTCTTTATCAAGAATTTATCAAGATTTACGTGTGGTATGGTGCAATAATAGTGACAAGCGCAATGCTAAACAGCATGATGCTGATCCAAATCACTATGGACGTGTTTAATGTCGAGCATGTCCACGCCTACAGGCAGAGTTTATCAGTGCCGCTAGATGTGGCGTTCGCGGCGCTAGGGAGCGGCAAAGGTGGACAAAACTACATACATATTAGTCGCAGTTTGCTTGGTGCTGGTCGCTCAGTCTATAATCGCCTTAATCGTATTAGTGATGTTTTTAAAGGTGCCAAAGCATGAGCGACGAACTGAACCGACTAGCTCAGATAGTCAGCCAACACGACCGAGATATCCAAGCGATGCAGACCAGTACAAATCGCATGATCACCGGCCAAGAAAAACTGACGGATGCAATTCAAGGCTTGACGCTTAGCTTGCAGCGATACATCGACAAACACGAATCTGTAGAGCGCGACTTGTCGGAGTTATCGAGAGACGTCCGGCAATTGCGCGACGTCCAGCATACAAATCAACCAATCATTGATGGCATTCGAGCGATACACGGCAAGCTGCTGCTTGTTGTTGTGTCGGCTCTTGCGTCGCCTGCTGCGATCCTCGCTATGCTAGCAGCGACACCTCTCGGAAAATGAAACGCCTTACCGCTGCAAAACTTGAAAAGCTGGAGCAGTCCGCGCGAAAAGTCGTTGCGGCATCATCCACGCATATCACAGAGGTTTTCGGCATCGTTTGCCCGAAAGACGGCTTGATTCGGGCGCTGACTTATCATCTAGGCGAATGGGTAGAAACAGACAAAGATCCGACCCTGTTTATCCCTGCGAAGATGGAGATTGCGCTTAGAGCAAAAACGCGGTTCATCATCATTATTGGCGGTCGAGGCTCTGGCAAGTCAAATAACCAGGCTGACATTGATTTAGTGCTGGCCAAAGACGCGCAGTATAAAATCATGGAGCTGCGCGAGTTCCAGGCGTCAATGCGCGATTCGGTACACTCCCTGTTGGCGCTGGAAACGAAGCGACTTGGCATGACTGGCTTTGATGTTCAAAACGACGCGATATTTCACGAGAACGGCGGTCAATTCTCTTTCCAAGGTCTTGCGCGCAACCCTGAGTCTGTCAAATCGGCGGCAGGCTTCCAGCGATTTGTGGTGGAGGAAGCTCAGTTTCTATCTGAGAAGTCTTTAAACGTACTCACACCGACAGCACGGAACGTGGCAAAGCCTGGATTGCCTTCCAAGTTTGGCGGGAAAGCCGAATACTTAGACGAGGATACGCTGCGAAGCGTGCAGCTTGTTTTTATTGGCAACCCACAATCAGCAGAAGATCCATTCTCAAAGCGGTTTATTGTGCCGTACAAAGAATATTTAGACCGCGACGGTGTTTATATAGATGAGCTGCATACTATCATCAAGATGAACTGCGACGACAACCCATGGTTTGAGGATTCTGGCCTGCAAGGTGAGCGTCAATTTGCTTTCAATAACTTTTCACGCGCACTGTATGACCATATTTGGCTTGGCGAGTTTAACGACCACGTGCCGGACGCTATCATCATGGTCGAATGGTTTGACGCCTGCATCGATGCGCATATCAAACTTGGTTGGAAAGCCAAAGGCGCTAAGATTGTAACGCATGACCCGGCAGATTCAGGCGACGCTAAAGGCGTCTGTGCGCGTCACGGCTCTGTCATTACCCATCTGCTAAACATCCTAGACGGCGACGTCAACAGCGCGTGCGACATTGCAACCGAAACGGCATTGGTTATCGATGCTGACAAATTCGTATACGACGCAACAGGCATCGGCTTGTCACTGCGCCGGCAAGTAAACGACGCATTTAGCGCGAAGAAAATCGAGATAGAAGAGTTCTTCGGCTCGGGCTCGGTTGATGATCCAAAAGGCATTGCCGAAAACTACATTGAGCAGTCAACGCGGCAAATTAGCAATGAGGATTTCTTCGCAAACATTCGGGCACAGCGTTATTTCAAGCTGGCGCAGCGAGTGTACCGCACGTATCGAGCAGTTAAGCACGGTGAGTATACAGATCCGTCCGACATGATCAGCTTTAGCTCCGAATGCGCAGGGCTAACGCAACTGCGAGCAGAACTTTGCCGCATACCACGCAAACGCGGCACTGGTAACGGCTATCAGATCGCGTCTAAGGTCGAAATGAAGAAGCTAGGCATGAAGTCGCCTAATCTTGCAGACTGCGTTATGATGAGTGAGACAGATTTTAATCCGGTGGCTGTGGTAGACTATAGCAACTACACAGTGCCAAGCATGGGATGGTAACAGATGGCTCGAATGACACAAAAAGACTGGCATCTTTCCGCAAAAGAGCGTTTTAGCAAAGCAGTTGGCGACGAATCAACGCGAGTTATGCGTGAAAAGGTGATTGAGGCGATCCGTTTTGCGCGGATTAGCGGTGCGCAGTGGGAAGGCTCAACGTTTGCCGGAACCGACTTGGCGGAAAGCATGGACAAATATCCACGCTTTGAACTTAACAAAGTGGCGCGTGAAGTAGACCGCATTATCTCTGAATACCGGCGCAACAAAATCACCGTTAAGTTTCGACCATCTGACGAATACACATCTGTTGAGCTATGCGAAAAGCTAAACAAAGCGTTCCGCGCTGACTGGATCCGATCTAATGGTGACTTTGCCGCCATCAACTGTTTTGATGACGCTGTAACAGGCGGCATGGGTGCGATTGAAGTTTGCGCAGAGTATGCAGATCCAGAAGATCCAACTAACAAGCAGCTTCGACCAATGTTTAAGCCCGTCTACGATACGCAGTCTTGCATTTTTTGGGATCCAGCCGCTAAAACATACGACAAGTCCGATGCTATGTGGTGCGGCTTGGCGTACACGATGACGCCAGATGATTTCAGCGCAGAGTACGACAAAGAGCCTGCTTCGGTGCAAAAGATCGAGACAGGCATTTGGAACGATTGGGTATCACAAGATGCGGTAACTGTGTGCAAATGGTTCGAAATTCGGATCGAGAAAGTCGAAGCAATCGCTTTCTTCAATCCGCTGACGCAAGAGAAAGCAGTTTATCTGTCAGACGAGATCGAGCCGGTTGTAGATGAGCTGGCAGAATCTGGATTTTATGAAGTCGAGCGCCGCACGATTAAAAAGCGCCGCGTTTACTCTGGAATCTTTGACGCTGATGGATGGCTAGAATCACCGAAGAAAATACCAGGCGAGTATATTCCAATTGGCATGCAGTACGGCAAGCGGTATTTCATCGACAACCAAGAGCGTATCGAAGGTCATGTGGCAAAAGCTATGGATGCGCAGCGCTTAGATAACTTGATGGTGTCAATGCTGGCAGACGCTGCAACGCTTGGCAGTGAGAACACGCCTGTTTTAGATGTTGAGCAGGTGCAAGGATTGGAGCCTCATTGGGCGAACCGCAACAAGAAGCGCCCAGCCTACTTGCCTTTGCGCTCAGTAAAAGACAAGCAAGGCAACGTGATCCAGCCAGCAACCATTGCAAGCTACACGCAACCAGCGCAGGTATCGCCAGCGCTGATGACGCTTATGGAGTACGCAGGGCGCAACATACAAGAAATCACCGGTGCAGCCAACATCCAAAATCTGCCGTCGAACTTAGCGGAAGATACAGTCGAATCAATCTTTGCCCGTGCAGATATGCAGTCGTTTATCTACATGGACAACGCGGCCATGACCATGCGGTATATCGGAAAGGTCTGGCTGTCTATGGCTAAAGAGATTTACGGCGCTGACGTATCAGTAGCAATGGAAGATGAGGAAGGCAACCGCACATTCGGCACGCTGTCAGGCTCAATCAAAGACCGCCAAACGGGCGAGATTGTAACGCTGAATGACATTACGCAAGGCAAGTTTGATGTTGACGTTGATGTTGGCGAATCATTCGCAAGCCGTCGAGACGCGACACGTCGCGAGCTGATGAACTTGATGCAGACTACGCCGCCGGATTCGCCTTATTATTCGGTTATCATGTCAATGGTTATTGCCAACACTGACGGCGAAGGCGTTGAAGCACTGCAGCGATACAACCGCAAGCAGATGATCAAGCAAGGAATCGCCAAGCCAGAAGATGAAGATGCAGAGTTGATGCAAGAGCTGCAAGCTGAAATGCAACAGCAGCAAGCGCCTGTAGATGGCAACGTTTTGTTGGCGCAAGCTGAAATGCAAAAAGCAGCAGTTGCTGAACAAAAAAACCAGATGGAGTATCAAAAGTTTTTAATGCAGTACGAACTAGACCGCGCACGGCTAGAGCTTGAAGCAGCCAAGATTGGCGCTGATGTACGGCTTAAAGATGCTCAGTCATTTAAAACAACCCAGGAGGCGACAAGTGGTATACGTGAATCAATACAATCGACGCTACAAATCAGGTAGTGATGGCTTTGCGCTGATTGAGACTTACGATGGCGTTTGGGAAGTGACTGACACGCCAAATAGTGCGCTTGAGTCGATGATGCCGGATGGTGAAGAAAAGCCAAAGCGCAGAACTAAAAAAGAAGGCTCTTAGGAGCCTTTTTTGTTTTACTGTCGAATATTTGACGCCATTTATTTGACGGTACATAATATAGGCACGCTTCCGATGGCGTCACATCGAGTAAATATGCAGGGTAAAAAATGACTGAACAAGTCGAACAAGTGGTTGAACAAGTCGATGATTGGGTGGAAGTTGGAGCCGAAACTGTAGAAGTAGCTGACGTTGACGAGCAACAGGACGCTGACCATAGCGAAGAAACTACAGAAGAAAGCGAAGAAACTTTACTGATTGGCGACGATGAGGTATCACCAGCCTCTGATGCTGATGAAGGTAGCAGCGAAGAAGATAACCTACCGGAAGATGCGCCGAATTGGGCTAAAGATTTGCGGCAGAAATACAAAGAAGCTGCACGCGAATTAAAACAGTTAAAAGCAGAAAAGACGCAAGCGCCAAAAGTGGAGTTTGTGCCTGATGTTTTTATCGACCCAATGCCGGACTTGGAGGATGAAGATGTTGATTATGACAAAGAAAAATTAGTCAAAAAAATGGCTGATTGGACTGAGCGCAAACATCAACACGAAGCCAAGCAAGCGAAAGCGAAAGCTGAGCAAGAAAAGCTGGTTGAGCAATACCAAGTCAGGTTGAACGACTACAACGAGCGCAAGCAAAAAGTCGCAGCGAAGTTCCCAGACTTTGCCAAAGCTGAGCAAAAAGTTATTGACTCTGTGCCAATTGCTGCGCAAAACGCGCTGTTGATGTATGCAGATTCACCCGAACTGATAGTGCTGGCCGCCGGCAGAAGCGCTGAGATCCGCGCAAAACTCGCAAGCCTAGCAAATGACCCTGTTGCCTTAGGTGTCGAGATTGGCAAGCTGTCAAAGATGGTTAAAGCCGCACCGAAGGCCAAGCCAGCTGTGACCCCAACGCCACAAATAAAAGCAGGCTCGACCAAGCCAGTATCGGCTGACGAGTCACGTTTTAAAAATATGTTTCCAGACGCCATCATTCGATAACTAGGAGCAAATCATGCCATCGAATAATTTAAATAGTAACGTATCCAGTATTACGCTGAAAAAGTTTGCGGAAGGCTTTAAATCAACAAACGTGTTGTTAAACGCAGTTGACCGTCAAGTCATTCAAGGTGAATTAAATCCCAACACAGGCGAATCGGTATTCCTGAAACGTCCAATGCAGTACAAAGCCAGTCGCACGGCGACAGGTGACTTGACTTCGCAAACTGCGTCAGCGTTGATTTCTGGCAAAATCGAAGCGAAGATCAGCAACTACTGTACTGTGTGGGTGGAGTACGACCAGATCGAGCAAGCACTGCGCCTGAACCAGTGGGAAGAAATTCTCGCCCCAGCTTACGAGCGCATGAATACTGAGCTTGAGCTTGAGCTGGCTAACTACATCATCCGTAACGGCTCGCTGCAGTTAGGTACTTACGGCACTGCCATCACAAAGTGGTCAGATGTTGCACAATGCGGCTCATTCCTGAATGACTTAGGCATGAACACTGGCCGCAAGTATGCAATCATGGATCCATGGGCTGCTCAAGCGTTAGCTGACAAGCAAGGTTTGCTAGGGTCTGGTAACGTCGAGCTGATCCGCTCAGCGTGGGAAGATGCTCAGATTGCCGGTAACTTCGCCGGTGTTCGTGCGTTAATGTCAAACGCTTTAGCATCACGCACTAGTGGTTCAGCCGCTGGCTCTGCGTCTGTTACTGTCAAGACTACGCCAACACTGACATACAGCACAGTGAAGGACACCATGCAGATGACTGTCACCCTGACAGGCGCTTCATTAGCTGGTAAAGCCGTGGCTGTTGGTGACCAAATCCAGTTCACTGCAACGTCTTGGATTAACCAACAAACCAAGCAGCCATTGGTGCGCAACGGTGCGGCGGTTCCGTTTACTGCGACTGTAACCGCTGCTGCAACTGCTGTCGGTAACGACATTACTTGCGTATTGTCTATCGCTGGCGTGTTTGACTCGTCTAACCCACAATTCAACACGGTAAACCGTCAGATCACCGCCGGCGATGCTGTTGTGTTGTTAGGCGCTGCATCAACAGTGTACAAGCCAAACATCTTTATGCATGAAAAAGCCATCGCAATGGGTACAGTTGAGCTGCCTAAGCTGCAGAACTGGGACTCAAGCGTGTTCACTTCTGCAAGCTCTGGCTTGTCAATGCGTGCAACTATGTCATCTGACCCTATCACTAACGTGCAAGGTGTTCGCATTGACATTCTGCCAGCATTCGCTGCGCTTGTTCCGCACGCTTGCGGCCAGTTCTTCGGCAACCCATAACATCAAGTTATGCTGTGAAATTGGGCGCTTTATGCGCCCTTTTTTATGCGCTATACTGATTCAAACCTTTGAGGGCTTGCCATGTATACCATTAAAGACGTTATAAACTCAGCGTTTCGCAAAGCTGGCATCACAGCAGTAAACGGGCAGCGACAACCAACGCCAGACATGCTGGATGTTGGCATTGGCGAATACAAAGAAATGATGCTTGAGTTATCGCCGGTGCTTCGGCTTGAATCATCCGATTTGTATAACGCTGACTTAGACTATCCGACTGGGTTTCCTGAATTTGCCATGTCAGCAATTAGCTACGAACTAGGAAAGCGCATCGCCCCGATTTATCAGGTGCAGCTTGATGACCGCTACTTGGACAACGCGCGCGAAAGCATGGAAAACCTGCAGGTGCTATTAGTCAGCGTGCCTGAGTTAAAGCGCCGCGCAGATATGCCGAAAGGCCAAGGCTGGAAAGATTGGGGAGTAACGAACCCTTTTTATCCGCATACTGGGGATGATTGCTAATGCCTGAAATTCAGATCCCAATCGTCAAAGGTGATAAGTTATCGGCGCAGACCGACTACCGCGATTTTATGCCAAAGAACATGCTGGCAGTTGCAAAGCAAATTCGTGGGGCTGACGGCTATCTGATTTCGCACGCAGGGCTAAACCGCAAACAAACAGCTATCGGCGCGTGTCGTGGAGCTTTCTTCAATGACAGACTTGGCAAGCATTTTCAGGTGTCAGGTAATAGCTTAATCACGGTTGACACCGCATCCAGCTACACGACTATCGGCACGATTGACGGCTCTGGTCAATGCTCCATGCCGTATTCATTTCAATCGCAGCTGGTCGTCTCTGGCGGCAACGTTTACCGATACGCAAGCGGCACGTTGACGCGCCTAACAGATCCAGATTTCGGTCGGCCAATCGACGCGGATTGGATTGACGGATATTACTTTTTCACTGACGGCGAATATCTGTACCACACGCTATTAGCCGACGAAACGCAAGTTGCTCCAACTGATTATGCCGTTGCTGAAATCATGCCGGATAAGTCGCTTGGGGTTATGCGCACGCCTGATGATTACATGATGGTTTTTGGCCGTTATACGATTGAATACTTCATCAATGACGGCTCCAACAATTTCGCGTTTCAGCGCATCGCGCAAAAGTCTATGGAGATCGGAATTTGCGGCACTTATTGCAAAGCTCGCCTGAACGGCTCAGTTTTCATTCTTGGCTCGCGTCGATATGAGACTCCGGCAATCTACGCAATCGGCGCAGGTGATGCGCAAATGCTATCAACGCCGACGATTAACGATATTTTGCGACAATATACTGATTCTGATTTGTCTCAAGCGGTGCTTGAGACACGCACAGATGCAGATAGTCAGCTTTTGATTGTGCGCCTACCTAATCACACGTTTTGCTTTAACCTGGCAACAGCTCAAGCTATAGGCGCAGCAAGTAGCTGGTCTGTGCTGTCAACTGGCGTTGACGGTGGCGCATGGATTGGCTGTAATGGCGCATACAATCCATTGCTTGCAAAATGGGTTTACGGATCAACAGTTGATGGCGCAGTCTACGAACTTGACTACACATCGTCGGCACAAGATGGCACCTATGCTGAGTGTGAATTTCAAACGCCGCTAGTTGTCGCTCCATCTGTTCGTGTTGGTGCTATTGAGTTAAACACGATCACAGGCTTTACTACAGATAACACATCGGCGTTTGTTTCTGTGTCAGATAACGGCATTACTGATTCAAGCGAATACGTGCAGCTATACGGTAGCGCGGGTGATTACAATACACGCTTTGTCGCGTTTGGTTTTGGGTATTTTAACTATCAGTTTTCGCTAAAGTGCCGAGTCTTGACTAAAGACCGCGTGAACTTTTCCGGCTTAAAGGTGCGCTATGGCTAAGTTGATAAAGTACATTTTAACAGAATCAGAGTTGCAGCGCTTAACTGGCGGTCAATGGCCTGACAGATTAGTTAAGGATTACATAGCCAGCACTGTCAATGAAGAAAACATTAACGGCGAAGTGGGCGACCTAACCGTTGAGATAACGACCATCAAAGGCGACATTATCACCATCAACGGCCAGATAACGTCGCTGTCTGCTCGCGTCACGACCGCCGAAGGCAACATAACCACACTGCAAACTAACCTTGCTGCACACGTTGGCGCACAATCAGCGCACGGTGCTGCAGGTGATATTGTTGGCACAGACGATTATTGTACCGCGTCAGTCGGCGGCACCGTGCTATTGGCTGCGGCGCAAGCAAACGCAACAGCAAGCGCTGTGACGCCGCCAGCTACGTTAGGCGCTGCAAGTGCTACGTATGTGCAAGCAGAGCAGCAAGCGCAAACGGACACGATTAACGGCTTGATCGCCAACATCAACACGATCAAAGCCGACCTAAACGCCGCAATTACTGTCATCAACAACATGCTGGCTACTGAGCGCACAGCTAAGCAGAGGTCTGCATGATTAAGGCAGAGCATGAATTGGCGCTGCGTCAAATTCTTGACGGCGTGATGCTTGGCAACAAGGCGGCCATTGACCTTTGCGTAACTCTGTTTGGTATCGCTCAGGTGTGGGATGACCTAATCGACGGCGACAGCGTGACGGCAAAAGACGTCAACAATGCGTTTATTTCTGCGCTGGTCGTCATTCCAACAAACCCAGTTGCGCAACTAATGCCAGAGCTACCATGGCACATATACAACGTCTTTCTTCGATGGCGTGACGCTACAAATATCGAAAACAGCAGCCCGTCAGATTCAGACCTGCATAAATGCTACATGCTAAGAGCTGGATTTTATGACATTTGCCTGCTTATCGCTGCTAAACTATACGGCGACGAACACGCCGAAAAAGTTGGTGTTATAGTGCGCAGAATGTACGGCGAAGAATTCAACGAATATGCACAGGAGTTTAAACAATGCCAAATCCAGTCGTCGGCGTAGCCGCTGCAGCTGTCGGCAAGTCTCTGCTTGATAGCAATTCTGCAAACAAGCAGGAAAAAGCGCAAAGGCAAGCCGCCAATCAATCCACTGCCTTGCAGCGCGAGCAGTTTGAATACATTAAAAACATCATGGCACCATACCAAGAGGCCGGCACAAGCGCGCTGCCAGCTCTACAGGCATTTATCAATCAGCCGCAAGACAAATTCAACTTTGATTACCAGGCTTACTTCAATTCGCCCGAATACGCCGCGCTGAGCGGTCAGCAAAACGAGCAGGCGCTACGCACTGGCGCTGCAACTGGCGGCATCCGTGGCGGTGACACGCAAGCGGCACTAGCGACGATTGCGCCGCAACTAGCACAGCAAGCGCGAGCTAACGCACAAAACGAGTTCAGCCTTAACCAAGGCGCTAAACTTAACCGATTCAACATGCTGCAAGGCATTGCTGGCTTAGGCTCTGGCGCAGCAACTCAGGTTGGTAACGCTGCGCAAAACTTTGGCGCTGCTGCAGGCGCCAACGCGATACGTATTGGACAAGCAGGCGCGAACAGATACGCCCAACGCGGCGAAGCTCAGTCGGGTTTGCTTAGTGATTTAACATCATTATTTGGTGGCGGTTTTGGAGGTGGCTTCTAATGGCCGGATTATTACCACAATACATTCAAAACGTTCAAGGCTTGCAAGGTTTGCAGCAAAACAGAATGCAGATGGATCAATACAAGAAGCAGCAAGCAGACATGCAAGCCGCATCGACTGCGCTGCAGGATTACTACAAAACTGGCAACCAGCAATCGCTGATTAACGCAACGCTGAAAAGCCCACAACTGGCAAATCAAGTGTTGCAGTCTGTCGGACTTGACGATGAGCGCAAAAAGCAACAAGCAGCGGTTGACGTTGCCGAGCTTTGGCAACTTCGCGGCGACCCTACAGCGTTTAAGCAAAAAGGCTTGCAACGTATCGACGCCATCATGCAACGCGGCGGAAATCCGACCGACACTATCAATCTGCTGATGGCATACGACAAAGACCCAAAACAAGCCGAGATGATGCTGCAATCTGTCGGTGCCGGCTTGGAAGCGTCAGGGTTTAAGACTGGCGTTTTTGGTGGCCAAGCCGAGCCAATGTCGGCGTACCAGCAAGCATCGACAGACCTCAGAAAGCAAGAGCTAGACTTCAACAAGCGGCAAAAACAGCTTGAGGTGCAATTGAAGGTTTTAGAATCTCAAATGAAGCGAGAAGATAACGATCTCAAAAAGCAGGAGCTAGCGCTTAAAGTTGAAGAGCAGAAGCAGAAGATTGCAGACGCGGCCAAACAGCGCGAAACGGCAGCAAATGAGCGTGTAGCTGGACTTGAATCAGCAAGGGCTAATCTAGACAACATGCTGAATACGCTGGCCAGAGTTGAAAACACTGACGCGGGCGTAATCGAAAGCGCGACTGGACCGATAAGCCAAAAACTGCCGACGCTTAGCCAGGATACGGCAGATTTCGAGGAACTTGTAGGAACACTTGGCAGTCAGGCGTTTTTATCGCAGATACCACTAATTAAAGGCATGGGTCAGCTGTCTAACGCCGAGGGTGAAAAACTGCAATCTGCGCTACAAAACTTTAGCTTGCGGCAATCACCTGAGCGGCTAAGAGAAAACTTGGCAGAAGCGCGCAGACTATTAACCAAGGCTCGCGCAAATATCGCCAAGCAGTATGGCGCGCAGGAAACTAAGCCTGACACGCCAGCAGCGCCGCAGGAAACCAACGTCATTGATTGGGGGAGCCTGAACTGATGGACGTAAAACTGCCAAACGGAAAGATTATTAAAAACGTGCCAGAAGGCACAACAAAAGAGCAGGTAAAGCAAAAGGCCATTTCTGCAGGTATTGCTACAGAAGCAGACTTTGGCATGCCACAAGCCCAAACACTAGGCGCTGACGGCTTGCCGCAACTGTCCATCAACGAAAACCCGAGCGGCAATATCAACACGCCGAAACCGCGTGAAGCGTCTGTCATGGAAAATATTGTAGGTGGAGGCGAAGCGGCATTATCTGCCTTAACTGGCATGATCGCCGGTGCGCCAGCTATGGCTATCGGCAACATTGAGGGCGCTATCGGTGACTTGACTGGACGCCTGACGCCTGAGCAAGCGCAGCAGGTCGGGCAGGACTACGCGCAATCTGTTACCTATGCACCGCGCACAGAAGCTGGTCAGCGACAAGTTGCAGCAATCGGTGAAGCGCTTAGAGCGTTGCCGCCGGTGCTTGGCGTGGCAACACCATTGCAAGCGGTGGGCGCTGGTCAGGCCTCTGGCCGTGCCGCGCAAGTTGCAGGGCTTCGAGCGCCATCAATGCCAAGACCAACAATCCAGCAAGGCGCTGATGATGCTGCGGCGTTTGCAGAGCAAAACAATCTGCCGCTGACAACGAGCGATATTAGCCCGTCAACATCTGGCATCGGTCGAGCGTCGCAAGTAATTGGCGAGCAAACACCGTTTGTTGGTACTGGCGGATTGCGAGGTAAGCAGCAAGAGGCTCGCGTAGGTTTGCTGCAAAAGTTAAAAGATGAAACGCCAGAAATAAGCGACGAAATGCTGTCGAAGTCTCTGGTTGAATCAGTTAATGCTTACAAGTCGAACATCGGCAAGCGGTACAATGATATTGCGCAGCGAATGGGTGATCGTAAGTTTCCAATTGACAACACCATAAAAGCTATTGATTCAGAGCTTGAATCACTAAATCAGGTTGGGAAAATCAGGGATGAAACAACCATCAAGGCATTGCAGGAAATCAAAGAAAACCTGCTGTCGAGCGATGGCCAGAGCTTTCGAGTGATGCGAGACAATCGCACATTTATGCGCGAAAACCTAAAGTCAGACAAGCCAAGCACTCAAGCCGACCGCGTTATTGATCGCGTTTACAATGCAATGACTGACGATATTCAGTCTGCTGTAAAATCAACGTTAGGTGATGAGGCTGCATTTAAGCTGAAACAGGCCGACAAGCTGTTTGCAACTGAGATTAACACTCAGAAGAAAACCAAGTTGAAAAATGCGCTGCTTAAAGGTGACGTTCGACCAGAAGAAGCAACCAAGGTTCTTTTTTCAAATAGCCCGTCTGACGTGCGCGAATTGTACGCAGCGCTTGATAATAAAGGCAGAGCCAACGCACGAGCCGCTATCATCAACAAGATGCTGGAAAAGGCAAATGAAAGCCCTGAAAAGTTTTTGTCAGAAGCTAATCGGTACAAGTCCCGGTATTCAACATTCTTTAAGGGTGAAGAACGAGCCAAGCTAGACGGAATGATCGCGTACCTTAACGCAACTCGCAGGGCGTCAAAGGCTACAGTGGACACTCCGACAGGCCAGCGCAATATACCGTTTGTTGTCGCAGGTGGTGCCGGTGCTGATTTGGCCGGTGGTGGCGGCGCTATCAGCGCCACTGTTGGAACAATAGCCGGTCTGTCTAGGCTGTACGAATCAAGAGCGGTTAGAAACGCGCTTTTGAAATTATCCAAAGCTAAACCGAGCGATCCGAATTATGAAAAGCTATACTTGGCAGCTGATGCCGCGATAAAGTCGCAAGCTGGCCAGCAACAAGAGGGTAAGTAATATGGATTGGGCTTTGTTTTTCTTTGTAGTCCTAATTTGGATAGTTGCATTAGAGGTTCAGAAGCCGCAATAACTGCGGCTTTTTTACACACACAATCCGCGCTATACTGTTGCAAACACTCATCGAGGATAAGCACGTGAGCTATCAAGTTATTAATCCATTCATTCAGTTTGTTGACCCAATCAACGGGAAGCCGCTAAGCGGTGGCTCGGTGTACTTCGGTCGGCAAGATACAGACCCAAAAAACCAACCGGCAAACAGAATCAGCGTGTACGCGGTGCAAGATAACGGCACCGAAGTATTGCTTGCACAGCCGATCACGCTAAACGGCGCAGGTCAGCCGCAATACTCTGGCAGTGTGAAGCAACTAAAGGTTGAGACATACACTGGCGAAAGCGCCTATTGCGTGCAGGTGTTCAGCTCTAGCGGTTCGCAGAAAGGCTACAGCTCTCGCGTGTACAGCTTATTAGACCTTCAGGCTTTAGCCGCAGTCAACTCAACTGTTGTTATTGCAGGAATGCAAGCGCAAACAATCGTTAAGCGTATTTCAAGTTTTGTGACGCCTGAGGAATATGGTTTAGTTGAAGGCGCGGACGCTGGTAACACCGCAAAAGCTGTTGCCATGATTAGCGCAGGCAAACAAATTCTGTGGGGCAGCAAGTCTTACGGCTTTACGTCTCCAATACTTATCACAACTCCAGTTTCGATTGATTGGGATTCTGCTGGTTGTACTTTATATGCAGCGTTTGGTGGTCACGAAAGTAAGTTTATTTCGATTGCCGTGCTACCTAAAAAGCACGTTATTACAGGCACAATGACAATCGACGCCTCAAGTGTGGCAAACGAGGCATTTAGGCTTTATAACTCGCTACCGGCAACATATCCGACTAACTATGCGGCAATCGTTGCTGACAACGTGACTATAAAGAACGCCAAGCGGATTTCTGCTGCAAGTGGGGATGCTGCAGGGTGGACGATTCGCGGCGCGTTTTCGTCTGTGGTTTTAAATAACCCAGTCGTTTCAAACATCAGAATGGCGGCTGGATCAGGTGTTCCAAGTTCAATAGGGGCATACGGGATAGGCGTTGACAGAGATCCTACTGGCGGCTATGCGTTATCCACGGAAATAAACAATCCTCGAATCGATGGCGTGTACTGTGAAGATCCGACATATACATCTGACATGGATGGGATCCTAGTTTTTGGCGGTCTTTTAGCGTCTGACATGGTCAGTTACTTTGAGGTTAATGGCGGTCGAATTGCCAATTGTAACGGGCGCTCAGTTAAGGGTCAAACTACATCAGGCAAGGTGTCCGGCACTACTTTATACAGAGACACCGGAATAACTGGAGGCTACGGATTAAACCCTGACATTGATTTCCAACTCGGCAATGGCTTTGTCGATGGCATCATCTGTGAGTATCGCGGCTTTGTTCCAACTACAATCGTCAGTCAGCAAACCAGTGGTGTTGAGTCTCCGCAGTTCGGTAACGTTGATGGAATTCAATACACTGTTTCAGGCGGAGTTACCTTGCCAGCGGTAGTCAGCAACGTAAACAGGCTCAACCAGTCTGGCGCGTTATCAATCAATGCAATCAGCGGTACAGGCGCAACGACAACGGTCGTTTTAGCCCGTACTCCAGATGATGAAATGTCGGTAAATGTTGACAATATCACTGTTGACAACGTGGTTGACGCTATCGTCACCGTGGTTGAAGGCGGCGGCAGCGTAACTGCACCATTTGTTGTTTATGTCAACATGAGCAACGTAGTCAATCGCGGGGCTGCTGTCGCGGCTGTCAAGTCCAATTTCTCCACGTCGCCATCAGAGGCTATCTTGTCGGTATCTGGCAAGTGCATCGGTGTTACACAAACAAACCGGATGCAAAAAGCAGCATCTAACAAGCCGCTGGTCATGCGCTCTGAGGGTTTTGCTGGAACTTATGCGTTTGGCGGATTCCAAAAGGTTTATTCTGTTGAAGTTGCTAGCGGCGATACTGTATTTCTGCCACAGTTTGGTTACTCTTTGAACTATTACCTGCTAGCAATCCGAGTTAATGACGGCAGGCAGGCTGGCGCTTTGCTGTCATGCGATGATGGCGGCGTCCTGTCTTTATCGTCTGGTACGCTGGTTAATGTCGGCACAACGTCAGAGCCGGCTACTGGTACGTATCGGCTGTGGTATTCATCAGCCGATTCTGCTGTAGCGTTTAAAAACACAAGCGGCAGTGAAAAAGTTTTAACAGTCCTTATGCTAGGGTGATTCATGCTCAACATCAAACGCTGGTATCACAAAGACTGCACGTTAGGCCGCTTATCTGTTGGCGGCTTTCAGTGTTTTACGTTAGAGCTGCCGTGGCTGGAAAACCAGCGCGGCGTGTCGTGCATACCCCGCGGCACGTACAAGGCGTTCAAGCGCAACAGCCCGAAAAACGGCTTGGTTGTCGAGTTCCGCAACGTGCCTGACCGCTCTAACATCCAGATCCACAGCGGCAACTACACGCGGCAGATTGAAGGTTGCGTTTTGGTCGGCAGCTCGATTGCGTTTCTGGATGGCGACTCAATACCTGACGTTGCTAACTCCAAGGCGACACTAGATAAACTCCTGGCGCTGCTGCCGGATGAATTTGAGGTGACAATCGAATGAGCCTACTAGACAAGCTAACCGACTTCGTTGGCGGCGGATTATTTAAAGAAGCCAAAGAGTTGATCCAGTCCTATTGGCCGCCGGAGTTGTCGCCGGAGAAACGCGCAGAGCTTGAGCAAAAGCTGTTGGAGCTTGAAAGCCAAAAAGAAATCCGACTTGCTGAATTAGCGCAAGACGAATTCAAGACCGAAGCCGACGACAAGAAAAACGCGCGAAGTGAGCATAAGTTGTCGCTCATGCCTGCAATGCTTTCGATGCTACTTACGTGCTTCATCGCCGGTATTGTCTGGCTGCTGTTTTACGTGACCATGCCAGAAGGGAGCAAAGAGGTTTTATTTATGCTGCTCGGTATCGTCGTCAAAGAGTGGGGCGGAGCGATGCAATACTGGTTTGGCACGACACGCGGTAGCGAAGAAAAGACAAGGCTGCTCAACAAATGAAAGTGATCTTCGGTCGAAACAACCTGCCGTTTAGTTGGCTAATCCGCGCATTTACGTGGTCGCGCTGGAGCCATTGCGGCATTCTCGACGGCGATGTGGTTATTGAAGCGACCGCGACGCATGGCGTTGTTGTCACACCGCTGCATGAGTTTATCAAGCGATACAGCAGTTACTCGATTGCTGATATGCTAGCTGCTAACGAATCCGCAGCACTTCGGCGCGCATACAGTGAAGTTGGCAAGCGGTACGACTTTTCCGCCATCTTTGGTATACTGTTTCGCAGTGGTTGGAATGATGACAGCGCGTGGTTTTGCAGTGAGCTAGTTGCGCATGCTGCTGACACGTACAGAGCCGACCGAGTTAGCCGGATAACGCCTGAAACGATATGGAGTAACACTAAATGACATTGCAGCAAGAATTAGCCAAGCCTGAATATCAAGCGTTATCGAACCCAGAGCGGCTCGCGCTGCTCAAGTCAAAGAGTGAGCGTGTTGTAGGTAAAATAGCTTACGGCAACACGCTGCATTTAGTGTCGATGCTTGCTCGTGGATTGCGTCAGCGGATTGATGCGTGTTTAATCCCAAAGCTGAAATACGCATGGAGCGAAGCGCTGCAGCCTGCATACCTTTCTTCGCCGTCTTACAGTATCAACGTTGCACTGCCGGAGATCCGCGAAATGCTAGACAGCGGCAAGGCGGCAGGTGTATGCACTCAATCGGAGTATGATTTTATCATCGAGCTGGCCAGCTACGACAAGCTGTTATTCCCTGATGTAACTCTGCATGACGTTATTGCAATCTGCAATCCTGAGCTTATTGACGGCGCTTGGCACGACCTTGGCGAAGTTGCTGCAAGCCAGTTGATTATCAAGCTCAAACAGCGAGCGCCAGAGCAAACGCATATTTTGGTGCAAAGCCGCGACGTGTTTGCTGATGGCGTTTATGGCGATTGGCGACACAATACAGCGTGTTATGTTGAGTTGGCGGGTGTTTATCGCTGCGCTATTCGCAATGAGTCGCGGCAAGAGGTGCGCTGGTCTTGTGTTTATGCTTTAGATGTTGAGGTTGGCTGATGCCTTATTACTGTCAATTTAACGGCACTGGGTATCTAACAGCTCCCACTTTGGGTAACTTACTTACTGCGAACAAAATTAGGGTTGTTATAAAGCGACTTAAGGTTGTTGGTGACGGGTTTATTTTTTCGCAGTCTGGCGCTGGCTCCACTAGGGAATTCGGGGTGCTCTACTCTGGAGGCTCTTTAAATTACATATACGGATCATCAACAGAGCGCGCAATATTAACTACCGCTGAAACCTCATCCAATTTTGGTTCGGGCGGATATTTTGATTTAACGTTTGACAACACGGCTAATACAGTAGTTCTCAGAAATGATGTTGGCGAAACTATAAAGTCGGTCTCGTTGGTAAAAGGGGGCAGCAGAATTGACGGGGTGCTTTTCCGCCTGGGCGCTCGATGCGGTAACGACACTACCGATACGTCTGGCGGATTCATTGCTGCTAATGGAACATGGATAGGCGATGTTGCTATATATATCAATGACGTTTTAGTAAGAAACTACATAACGCCATCAACCGGAACCGCGATACCTGATTCAGTCGGCGGCAACGACCTGACGCAACGCGGCACTTGGCCTGCTGGCGATGGCGAATGGGTTTTCTACAGCAGCGGTGCATCAAACACAATAACAGTTTCTGCAACACTGCCAAAAATAACAGGCTCGCTAACTCTAAACGAGATTAATCCAAGCTATGTAATATCGGTGAATGGTCAGCTGCCTAAGTTGACGGGCGCTGTAGTATTAAACGAGATTAATCCAACGTTTACCGTTGCCGTCGCTGGTCAGTTACCAAAGCTCACAGGCTCGATTGCGCTCAATCAGTTCGCCAACAACAGGCAGGTGGCAGTCAGCGGAGTATTGCCGAAGCTGACAGGCGCTGTGACGCTCAACCGTCTACAGCCAAACAATCAGGTAGCGGTATCAGGTCAGCTGCCACGGTTGACCGCAAGCATCACGCTGAACGTGCCAGGCAGCTACCCTGCTGCAAATCCGAATGATTATACGGTGTCGGCGTATGTGTCAGCAGGCTCGGCGTACACAGCAACGCTTAGCGCAAGTAGCACAATAAATGCTATGATAAGCACAGAAACAACTTATGCGGCGAGGCTTAACTAATGCCATACCAAAACAGATTTGAGACGATAAACCTGCCTGTGAGCGACGAAAGTGGCGTTAGTATCGATGCTTCAACTATTACAGCGGCTGAGTACGCGATTTTTGATTGTCAAAACGTCAAGCGCGTTGAAAAGACGATTGCAAATGGCGGTCTGTTTGTCGCTGTACTGGATGGCGTCAACATCTTAGCTTGCAACTTAACAGCCGACGAAACAGAGCATCTTTGCGGTCAAGTGCCGCATGAATTGAAGATCGCACTAACCGGAACAGAATTTCGCGGCGTGACGCTATCATCGCCGCGCATCAACTTTACAAAAACGAGGATTTAACAATGGCAATCACTTTGGGTACTACCGCGCAGGGCAACGCCGCCGAAGGTGTGCGCACAACATTAAACACTGGCGGAACTTTTGTTATTTATGACGGCACGCCACCGGCTAACGCTCAAGCGGCACTGTCCGGCAATAACGTATTAGCAACCCATACGCTGCCGACATTTACGCGCTCTGGTGGCACAGTAACGGCCGGCGCGTTTTCAGATGTAACGATCTCGGCAACTGGCACAGCAACATTTTTCCGCTGCATTGTCGGAACCGCTCAGATACAAGGTTCGGTTGGTTTGTCAGGCTCTGGCGCTGACGCAATCGTTAACTCAACGTCATACACTAGCGGTGGCACGTCTCAAGTAACATCCATGAGCTTTACAATGCCTGCCAGCTAGTGCATACTTAACACGTTCATTTCGACCCCGTTGTTTAGCCGCCTAACCAGCGGCTTTTTTTATTCGTACAACTCAAGCGCGAACTTCTGGCCTGTCGTGAATTGCGTGACGTAAATGTCGGTGTCTATCTTGCGGCTAGCGTTAAAGCCGGAAAGCTCTGACTGCGTTTTTATCTTGCTAATAACCTGAACGGACACGCCATAGTCAATTGCCAAAACCTTAGGGGAAGCGCCACAGGCTAGCGCAATTTTTACTTTGGCTATTTGCAGCTCAGTTAGCTTGCTTGGTCTGCCTGCCATTAGTGATAACTCCTCAATTTAGTCTGACGATTCGCCTTAACGCCTTGGCGTTTCAAGCTGCGATAAACGTGCGTTTGGTCAATCTTGTATTTCGCCGCAATATCTGCCACTTTCATTCCTGCAAGGTAATCTGCCGACACTTCGGCGTCTCTTGCTTTTAAGTTGACGCACTTAGTCAGACGGCGATAACCGTGCTTGATGGCTAAGAGCGAAACTGTTGTTGGATCGCAGCCGTGCATCATTGCGATCACTTCTTGCTTTTCACGCGATTTAATTTGCTGCAGCATTAGCTCTTTGTTGTACTTTGACACGTCTGTTTCTCCGAGGCATTACACCGACTTTTTTA
>VFQS010001290.1_pt1:17500-23411 | contig 23411 bp, 25 predicted proteins | sample 3512361 | NCBI WGS metagenome assembly VFQS01 (sample SAMN10412375, study PRJNA504923) | tailings metagenome | isolation source: Relicate 1 Philex TSF3 active mining | place: Philippines
TACCTTATTAAAAATAAACAATGGTAAGAGTTAAACGAGGAAATGTTGCCCGAAAACGTCGGAAAAAAATTTTACAACTTGCTAAAGGTTATAGAGGTGCCCACTCTCGTCTTTTTCGAATAGCAAATCAGCAAGTCATGAAAGCTTTACGGTATTCATATGTTGGCAGAAAACAAAAAAAACGTTTTTTCCGAAAATTATGGATTACAAGAATAAATGCCGCTTCACGATATCAGAATAATCTAAAAGTAAGTTCTCCTAGAGTATCATATAGTCATTTAATAAGTTCTTTTAAAAAAAATCAAATTAACTTGAATCGAAAAATGTTAGCTCAGCTAGCAATTTTAGATCCTTCGACATTTGCTATTTTATCGGAGATTGCTACTAAGTCGGTGTATCATACAATTGTTCCAAAAGCTAGTACTAATAGATCTCTATAGAAAGGTTAGAGTATTGGTTTTCTGAATGAATTTCTTAAAGTTTCGTAGAGAACTCTCATTAAATTCAACAATTTTTAAGAAATTTTTATCATACTTTGAATTAAAAAATTCTTTTTATTTAATTCAAAGTATGATAGTATAATATATTATAGTTAAGCAAAAATAGAAATTATAGAAATTTTGCTTTCCAGTTATTTAAAATTAAGGAATCAAATGGCTACTTACAAAGTAACATTAATTAGTGAAGAACATAATATCAATTCGACAATTGATTGTAATGATGATGTATTTGTTTTAGATGCAGCAGAAGAAGCAGGAATTGATTTACCTTATTCATGTCGTGCTGGTGCTTGTTCTACATGTGCAGGTAAAGTAACAGCAGGTTCTATTGATCAATCTGAACAAACATTTTTAGACGATGCTCAACAAGAGGCTGGTTTTGTATTAACTTGTATTGCATATCCAAAATCAGATTGTACTATTTTAGTTCATCAAGAAGATGAATTATATTAATTGGGCAATTTAAGAATACAAACATTTATATTTTATTTGTTTGTATTCTTTTTTATTATTACATTTCTTGGAATACGTTTACTCTTCTTTCTTCTACTTTTTTTATAATCTTTTTAATTATATTCATGAAAAAAAATAAAAAAATTTGTATATTATTCTGACTATCTTGTAATAAATTAATTAAACAAAGAATATTTAATAAAATATTCTTTGTTTAATTAATTTTATGCAAACTTACCTGAAGTTGATGCAATAACAAATGCAGCATATGTTAAAATATAACCTACTGAAAAATGTACTAAACCAACTAAACGAGCTTGAACGATTGATAATGCTACTGGTTTATCTCGCCAACGAATTAAATTAGCTAATGGAGTACGTTCATGAGCCCAAACTAATGTTTCAATTAATTCTTGCCAGTAACCACGCCAAGAAATTAAAAACATAAAGCCAGTTGCCCAAATTAAATGTCCAAATAAGAACATCCATGACCATACTGATAAATTATTCATACCAAATGGATTATAACCATTAATTAATGGTGATGAATTTAACCATAAATAATCACGTAACCATCCCATAATATAATTTGATGATTCATCAAATTGACCAGGATTTCCACCCCAAATTGTCATATGTTTCCAATGCCAATAGAATGTAACCCAACCAATTGTATTTAACATCCAGAACATTGCTAAATAAAAAGCATCCCATGCTGAAATATCACAAGTACCCCCACGTCCAGGACCATCACATGGGAAACTATAACCAAAGTCTTTTTTATCTGGCATTAATTTTGAGCCACGTGCATCTAAAGCTCCTTTTACAAGAATTAAAGCTGTTACATGTAAACCTAAAGCAATTGCATGATGTACTAAGAAATCACCTGGTCCAATTTTTAAAAATAGATCATTTTTTGGATTATTAATTGCTTCTAACCAACCAGGTAACCAAATTTGATTTCCTGCAGCTGTTGCTGGACTAGTTGATGATGCTAATAATACATTAAATTGATATACTGCTTTTCCAGATGCAGCTTGAATATATTCTGCAAATAATGGTTCAAATAAAATTTGTTTTTCAGGTTGTCCAAATGCAACAACAGTATCATTATGGATATATAAACCTAATGTATGGAAACCTAAAAATAATGAAGCCCAACTTAAATGTGAAATAATCGCTTCTTTATGTTCTAACATACGAGCTAAAACATTATTTTTATTTAATTCTGGATCATAATCACGAACAAAGAAAATTGCACCATGAGCAAATGCTCCAACCATTAAAAATCCGGCAATATATTGATGATGTGTATATAAAGCAGCTTCTGTAGTAAAATCTTTTGATAAATATGCATAAGGGGTTAATGCATACATATGTTGTGCTGTTAATGATGTTGCAACACCTAAACAAGCTAACGCTAACCCTAGTTGCATATGTAATGAATTTGTAATTGTTTCAAACAATCCAACATGACCAGCTCCTAAACGTCCTCCAGGTGGACGATGAGCATCTAAAATTTCTTTCATGTTATGACCAATTCCAAAATTTGTTCGATACATATGCCCAGCAACGATAAATACAACCGCAATAGCTAAATGATGATGTGCAATATCACTTAACCATAAAGATTGTGTCTGTGGATGAAAACCACCTAAAAATGTTAAAATTGCTGTACCAGCTCCTTCATTTGTATTAAATGCATGTGTTGCACTATCAGGATTTTCAGCGTATACAGTCCAATTGCCTGTAAAGAAAGGTGTTAAACCTGCTGGATGTGGAGGAGTTGTTAAAAAATTGTCCCAACCTACATGAACCCCACGAGAAGCTGGAATAGCTACATGGACAATATGCCCAGTCCAAGCTAATGAACTAAATCCTAATAAACCAGATAAATGATGGTTTAAACGTGATTCATTATTTTTAAACCAAGATAAACTAGGACGGAATTTTGGTTGTAAATGTAACCAACCTGCAATTAATAAAACACTTGCAAGTAATAATAAACCAATTGAACCTTTATATAATTCTTGATTTGTTCTAAAACCGATTGTATACCACCATTGATATAAACCTGCAAATGTAATATTTACAGGATATGTATTTCCTTTACTAAATGCTTTTAATGCTGATTCGCCAAAATGTGGATCCCAAATCGAATGTGCAATTGGACGTACTTTTAAAGGATTTGAAACCCATTTTTCAAAATTACCTTGCCATGCGACATGAAATAAATTGCCTGAAGTCCAAAGGAAAATAATTGCAAGATGCCCAAAATGTGAGGCAAAGATTTTTTGGTATAAATTTTCTTCAGTCATACCATCATGCGCTTCTAAATCATGCGCTGTTGCTATACCGTACCAAATTCTTCTCGTTGCTGGATCTTGTGCAAGGGCTTGGCTAAACTTTGGAAATTTAGTTGCCATAATTGTTAGATACCTTTTTATATAATTTATAGTTGTAAATAAAATTGAACTTAAAAAGTTTTTTTACAAAGTTCTATATGTATAGATATATACTTTTGCTGTTATGATTTTAGAAATTAAGTAATTGAAATTGCTCGAGCTAAGAAGAATGCCCAAGTTGTTCCAATGCCACCTAATAAATAGTGTGCTAATCCAACAGCTCGTCCTTGAGTAATACTTAAGGCTCTTGGTTGAATTGTAGGAGCGAAGTTTAATTTATTATGTGCCCAAACAATTGATTCAATTAATTCTTGCCAGTAACCACGGCCGCTAAATAAGAACATTAAACTAAATGCCCAAATAAAATGTGCCCCTAAGAAAATTAAACCATATGCTGAAGATGCTGAACCATATGACTGAATTACTTGAGAAGCTTGTGACCATAAGAAATCACGTAGCCATCCGTTAATTGTAATTGAACTTTGAGCAAAATTTCCACCTGTAATATGTGAAATACTACCATCTGGTGTAATTGTTCCCCAAACATCTGATTGCATTTTCCAGCTGAAATGGAAAATTACAACTGAAATTGAATTATACATCCAGAATAAGCCTAAAAATACATGATCCCAACTAGAACTTTGACATGTACCTCCACGACCTGGACCATCACAAGGGAAGCGGAATCCTAAATTCGCTTTATCAGGAATTAATTTTGAACTACGTGCATATAATACACCTTTTAATAAAATTAAAACTGTTACATGAATTGTAAATGCATGGATATGGTGTACCATAAAATCAGCTGTACCTAATTTAATAGGCATCATTGCAATTTTACCACCAACTTCAATAACATCTCCACCAAAAGCATAACTTGTAGTTGCTAGTGCATTTGGTGCTGTTGTTCCAGGTGCTAATAAATGAATATTTTGAATCCATTGCGCAAAAATTGGCTGTAATTGGATTGCTTTATCTGAGAACATATCTTGAGGACGACCTAATGCTCGCATTGTGTCATTATGTATATAGAATCCAAAAGCATGACAACCTAGGAAAATACAAACCCAATTTAAATGAGAAATAATTGCATCTCTATGTCGTAAAACACGATCTAATAAATTATTGTAATTATTTGCTGGTGTATAATCACGAACCATAAAAATAGCACCATGAGCTGCACCACCAACAACACAAAAACCACCTATCCACATATGATGTGTAAATAAAGATAATTGTGTTGCATAATCAGTTGCAAGATATGGGTATGGAGGCATTGCATACATATGATGTGCTACAATAATACTTAAAGATCCCATCATTGCTAAGTTAATAGCTAATTGTGCATGCCATGAAGTTGTTAAAATTTCATATAGTCCTTTATGACCTTCACCTGTAAATGGACCTTTATGAGCTTCTAAAATTTCTTTCATATTGTGGCCAATACCCCAATTTGTGCGATACATATGACCAGCAATGATAAATAAAACTGCCAATGCTAAATGATGGTGTGCAATATCACTTAACCATAATCCGCCAGTTACAGGGTTTAAGCCACCTTTAAATGTTAAAAAATCTGAATATTCAGCCCAATTTCCACCAAAAAATGGTGCTAATCCTTTATTAAAACTTGGATATAATTGTGCCATTAAATCGCGATTAATTAAGAATTCATGAGGTAAAGGAATCTCTTGTGGTGAAACACCTGCGTCTAATAATTTATTAATTGGTAATGCAATATGAATCTGATGACCAGACCATGATAAACATCCTAATCCTAATAAACCTGCTAAGTGATGGTTCATCATTGATTCTGCATTTTGGAACCATTCTAATTTTGGTGCAGCTTTATGATAGTGGAACCAACCAGCAAATAACATAATTGCTGACATCGCTAAACCACCAATTGCCGTCCAGTATAGTTCTACTTCACTTGTAATTCCTTCTGCTCTCCACATTTGGAACCAACCTGATGTTGTTTGAACACCTTGGAAATTACCACCAACATCAGCATTTAAAATTTCTTGACCAACTATTGGCCAAACAACTTGTGAACTTTGTTTAATACTAATTGGATCAGTTAACCAAGATGAATAGTTAGAAAAATATGCACCGTGGAAATGCATACCACTAATCCATAAAAAAATAATTGCTAATTGACCAAAATGTGCACTAAAAATTTTACGAGAAACTTCTTCTAACGAACTTGTTTGCGTATCAAAATCGTGAGCATCTGCATGTAAGTTCCAAATCCATGTAGTAGTTTTTGGACCTTTTGCTAAAGTTCTCGAAAAATGTCCTGGTTGGGCCCATTTTGCGAAACTAGTTTCGACAGCGTCTTTTTCTACAAAAACTTGTACGTTTTTTGAACGACGCTCTGTTGAGCTTATTGCCATTAATTTTCTCCTTTTGGGAGACGGAAATATATGAAACTCTCATAAAAAATAAAAAATAACTACTATTTTTTAAATACGAGTTTTCATTATACATTATACATGATTTTTAACTTTTCACTAAAACAAATGTAAAAAAATTAACATATATTTGACTTTT
>VFQS010001293.1_pt1 | contig 23375 bp, 22 predicted proteins | sample 3512361 | NCBI WGS metagenome assembly VFQS01 (sample SAMN10412375, study PRJNA504923) | tailings metagenome | isolation source: Relicate 1 Philex TSF3 active mining | place: Philippines
AATTAAGCTTAAGATATTGTGAACATTACGTCAAACTTCATTCAGGTAAAGCAATTGGCCATGCACAGTGGAACAAGTCCCTTTTTGATTACATTGCTCTTTTGTATGGGTATACTTAATGTCAGTATTGCCCAAAATAACAATAAACCTCAAAAGATAAGAACCATCATCATAGATGCTGGTCATGGTGGTACTGACGTAGGCGCAAGAGGAGCATACTCTACTGAGGCTCAGATCACCTTACAATTGGCCTTACGTTTAGATACATTACTAAGAAGTGAAATGCCTGACACCAGAATTGTGATGACAAGGACTACCGACATTTATCACCATGTGAGGGAGAAGGCAAATATTGCCAATAATGAAAAGGGCGACTTATTCGTTTGTATTCACGTTAATGCCGCTCCTCCCAGAAAAACTGTTACAGGTTATAAATCTGTTCCTTATTACAAAGGGAAAGGAAGCAAGAAAAAGAAATACTATAAAAAAGTACCCATCTACAGCACTTCTCCTAATCCTGCTCATGGAACTTCCACTTACGTTTGGGCAGCTGATCGATCAGATGAAAAAGCGCAAGGTATAATTGCAGATGATAGATATGAGTCCTCTGCCGAAATCATGGACGTTCCTGATGTGAATAGTCCAGAAGCCATGATCAAAGCCCGTTTATGGTCTCAAAAATTTTTCAAAAACTCTGTACAATTAGGCACACTAATTGAAAATGAATTTGTGAATATTGGCAGAAAAAGTCTGGGTGTGTTACAAAGGAACCATATGGGTATTTGGGTACTTCAAGCTACTAATATGCCTGCCGTACTAATTGAAACAGGATTTATTACCGATAAGGAGGAAGAGGATTATTTGAATAGTGAAGCCGGACAAATTGAAATGACCAGAGCTATGGCCAATGCCATAATCAAATACAAACAAGCCATCGACGGAAAATAACCCAAGACAACCGAAAGCAATGAAAGTATCAAACGAAACAAAAATAGGTGCATTAACAGCCATCGCTATAACTCTACTTATTCTTGGTTTTAATTTTCTGAAGGGCAAAAATCTGATAGAAAAGAAAGCCACTATGTACATTGCTTTTACAAAAGTCAATGGCCTTAATATGGCTGATGTTATTAAGATTAATGGATTGAAAATTGGCGGTGTAGAGGACATGCAAGAAACAGATGCAAACCTTAGTGGAATAGTCGTTGCTTTTCATCTTACCAGAGCCATCAATATTCCTGATGACACTTATGCTCAAGTTGTAACGAATCCTCTAGGCAATGCCTATATTGAACTCATCATGGGGAAGTCGAAAACTTTCTTAAAGGATGGAGACACATTAAAAAGCATGGAAACTAAAGGAATAGTCCAAGACCTGCAAGACCAACTGGAACCTACAATCGACAATCTTAATAAAACGCTCGTCGCTTTAGAGGAAACAGTTAAGCGCGTTGGCAATGTATTTGATGAAGAGGCAAAACAAAATATTGGTAAAACCTTGAAAGAATTAGCATTGGCCACTGACCAATTGAATAATATGTTGGCACCTGGTAAAGGAAGTATAGCCAAATCAATGGATAATGTTGCATCGATATCCGGTAATCTCAAAAACAACAACGATTCAATTACTAGTATAATTGGAAATCTTACCAAAGTCTCAAGAGATCTATCCTCTGCTGAAATTAGCGCTACAGTGCAATCGCTTGAAACAGCTGCAACCAATTTAAATCTCATTCTAATAGGTATCAAAGAAGGTCAGGGAAGCTTAGGCAAGCTGACAAAAGATGATGCTTTATATAAAAATCTTACCAGTACTTCCAACAGCCTAAATATATTATTGCAAGACTTAAGGTTACATCCAAAACGATATGTTCAAGTATCAGTCTTTGGGAAAAAAGACAAAACTGGTCCGCTCATGCAAGCATTACCAGATTCAACTGGAAAATAGTCGGCATGCTAAAAAAAACACTTCTATTTTTATTTTTTTTCCTTTGCATACAACAACTGTTATTTGCCCAAGTTCCTGTTGATGCAAGTGGAGGAAAATTTGTACAAGTGATAAAAGCCAACAAATTTGTTAGGGTGAAGCAAGAAGTAGGCGGAGATCTTAACTTGTTAGTTGGAAGTGTTTTAATGAAACAAAACAATACACTTTTTTATTGTGACAGTGCAATTCAAAATGTATTCACCAATCAAGTTGAGGCATTTGGAAACATTCATATCAATGACAATGACAGTGTTCATACATACTCACAATACATGAAGTATGATGGAAATTTAAAAGTTGCGCAACTAAAAAATAAAGTGAAGCTAACAGATGGAAAAGGAGTTTTAACTACTGAAGCACTGGAATACCAGGTTGATCCTCAAATTGGCACTTATTTAGATGGTGGCAAAGTAGTTAATGGAGAGTCTGTTTTAACAAGTAAGATTGGCATCTATTACGCCAATACCCGAGAAGTCTATTTTCAGAAGAATGTAAAACTAGTTGATCCAGAATACAGAATGACTACGGATACACTTCTGTATAATGTAAATACAGAAGTTGCCAATTTTGTTTCCCCTACCACCATAAATGATGGTAAGACAAAAATCCTTACCAAATCAGGATATTACGATTTGAAAAAGGGCAATGCCAGTTTTTCAAAAAGACCAGTGATAATAGATAGCGTTCAAACAGTAATAGCCGACAGTATTTTCTATAATAAAAAAACAGGAGAAGGATTAGCCATTGGTGACGTAACCTACAAGGATTCAGCACAAGGAATTGCCATGAGAGCTGGAGCAGCAAAATTCAATAATCAATCGAAAAGTATTAATGCTTACAAACGGCCATTAATGGCATTAAAGCAAAATACTGACTCTATTTATATTGCTGCAGATACTTTATTTTCTGCTTATTTAAAGAAAGATAGCACCAAGAAAATCATGGTCGATACTATACGTTTTTTCAGTGCCTATCATGACGTTAGAATCTTCTCTGATTCTCTTCAAGGGAAAAGTGATTCATTGTTCTATTCAGGGTTTGATTCTACATTTAGCTTTTATACTGAACCTGTAATATGGGCGCAAGGAAGTCAGATTTCAGGTGACACAATTTATTTAGTCACCAAAAACAAAAAAGCTGACCAAGTATATGTCAATGAAAATGCCTATTCAATTAACCGGACAAACGAAGGACTATTCAATCAATTAAAAGGCACGAATATGAATGGTCAATTCATCAATGGTGAAATAGATTTTCTACGTGCAAAAGGCAATAGTGAGAGCTTATATTATTTACAAGATGATGATAGCTCTTATATAGGAATGAATTATGCCATGGCAGATGCAATTACCATGAAATTCATCAATAAAGAACTAAAGAGGGTATCATGGGTCAATGGTGTATCTGGTACAACCTACCCAATGAACAAAATTCCTGATGATAAAAAACAACTAAGGAATTTTAAGTGGTTGGATGCGTTGAGACCAAAGACATTGTACGATCTCTATAAAAAATAACGATTATGCTTCTAGCAATTTTTGTCATTGGCTATTTGGCCATTGCTTTTGAGCATCAAATAAAGCTAAATAAGGCAGCATCTGCTTTAATTACTGGCGTTTTATGTTGGACTATTTATATTTTTAGCGGCGCCGATTACAACGCGGCTCATCATGCTTTGTTGGAGCACATGGGTGAGATTTCAGGTATTTTGTTTTTTCTATTAGGCGCCATGACTATTGTAGAATTAATTGACGCCCATGATGGTTTTGAGTCTATTTCTTCAGCAATAAAAACCACCAATAAGTTCAAGCTACTAAGCATAATTACAGTTTTGGCATTTTTCTTATCGGCTGTATTAGATAATTTAACCACAACCATTGTTCTTATATCACTTGTTGCCAAGTTAGTGAAAGACGAAAAAGAGAAACTTGTATTTGCCTCAATCATTGTAATTGCTGCAAATGCTGGTGGCGCCTGGTCACCCATTGGAGATGTAACTACCACTATGCTTTGGATAGGTGGTCAAGTAACAACAAATGCGATTATTAAATCAGTTTTCATTCCTAGTGTTGTATCAGTAATCATCCCCTTAGTCGTGATGGGATTATCTTTAAAAGGAAAAGTGGAACAAGTCAAAGAAAATAAAATAATTGCTGTAAGGTCGACTGCGAAGGAAAGAAATCTAGTGCTGATTGTCGGCATACTTTCTTTGTTGTTTGTTCCGGTTTTCAAAACCTGGACAGGCCTCCCTCCTTTTATGGGCATGTTATTTTCGTTAGGTGTAATGTGGTTAATTACAGAAATCATCCACAGCGGAAAAGATACAATGGACAAGGACAGCTTATCTGTCAATTTTGCCATTAGAAAAATAGATACACCAAGTATACTTTTTTTCTTGGGAATTCTAATCAGTGTTGCTGCCTTACAGTCTGCCGGCACTTTAAAAGAAATGGCTGATTACTTGAACCATCAAATTGGTGATCAAAAATTGATTGTTGTTGTCCTTGGTGTATTATCAGCATTAATAGATAACGTTCCGCTTGTTGCTGCTACTCAAGGCATGTATAGCTTAGCTGATTTTCCAACAGATCACCCATTCTGGCTTTTCCTCGCCTATTGCAGTGGTACAGGTGGAAGTATGCTCATTATTGGATCAGCAGCAGGAGTTGCAGCAATGGGATTAACCAAAATTGAATTCTTCTGGTACCTGAAGAAAGTTACCTTATGGGCATTGCTTGGGTATCTTGCAGGTGCTGCAGTATATGTCTTGATGAGCTGGAACTAATGTCCTTGTGCTGCTAGAAAACGTTCAGCATCAATTGCGGCCATACATCCACTTCCTGCAGCTGTTACTGCTTGTCTATAATTCTTATCCTGCACATCACCACAAGCGAAAACACCTTCTACATTTGTTTTAGAGGTGCCAGGAATTGTTTTGATATAGCCCGTTTCATCAGTTTCAAGAAAATCTTTAAAAATAGCTGAGTTAGGTTCATGACCAATGGCGACAAAAAAACCTGAGATAGGAATTTCTTGTTTTTCGCCTGTTTTATTGTTCTTAATTCTTACAGCATTAACTGTTTTTTCACCCAAGATTTCTTCGGTCTCAGTATTAAAATACATCTTGATATTTGGTGTATTCATCACTCTATCCTGCATTACTTTAGAAGCCCGCATTTGGTCTTTTCTGATGAACATGTGAACTGTAGTACAGAGTTTACTCAAATAATGTGCTTCTTCTGCAGCTGTATCTCCGGCTCCTACTATGGCTACTTCTTTACCACGGAAAAAGAATCCATCGCAAACTGCACAGGCACTAACCCCAAATCCGTTTAGCCTTTCTTCACTTTCCAATCCTAACCATTTTGCTGATGCACCAGTGGCTATAATAACAGTATCAGCGTGGATTTCTTTTTCTTCATCAATCCAAACTTTATGAGGTCTTGAAGAAAAATCGACTTTTGTGGCCAACCCATAACGAATATCGGCACCCATTCTTTTGGCCTGTTTTTCAAAATCAACCATCATCTCAGGTCCTTGAACTCCTTCAGGATATCCTGGATAGTTCTCCACTTCTGTTGTAATGGTTAATTGACCACCAGGCTGTATACCTTGATATAAAACTGGGTTAAGATTTGCACGTGATGTATAAATAGCAGCAGTATATCCTGCTGGACCAGATCCGATTATTAAACAACTTACTTTTTCAATTGCAGTACTCATAAATTTTAGTTTCGTACTGCGAAATTACACTATTTAGGAATTATGATGGTGTGATATTGAGCACCATATCCACCAAAATAACCCAATGCATCATTGGAAATATTTCCTAAGATTCGCGTGGGACTTGAAAAGGGATTACCAATACTTTGAAAAGAAAACTCATATGTCCGCCAAAAGTCATAAGTTACCTTATCGATGTTACACAGTTTTAAGGTAACGGTATCTCCCCTTTTAAAATAACTCAAGCTATCTGCAAACTCAGCATTTTTATCAAAGCCTTTGTCAACTTGCACCGTATAGGTTGTTCCGTCAATGATTTGATCATCAAATACACTGTTAAAACCAGGCAGAAAAGGTTCTTGTCCCCTTTTCGTAAAATAGCGAATAAAATCTCCTAGTCCAGGCTTATCTGTTCCCTTTAGCATAATCCTAACGTCATTAGTATCATCCGCCAATGGCACCTTTTCCCACCATAAAGAATCCACTTTTCTGGTAATTTGCGGAATAGTTGTAGATGCAGCATAGGTATTTCCTAATGCTTCAATTGTTAGTGTATACCTAGCACCTACTCTTCCTCTAAAAAATCGATTGCTACCAGCTGTTGTATAAAAGAAAATTTTTGTGTTACCTCTTACAACTGAATCTTCAGAAAGTAGCACTTCGGATGTACCATCCGAAATTTTAACCTTAGCATTTCTAACAAGAGAAGCTGATAAGACTGCTGGATTTATTTTTCCAAAAAAATCAAGACTTTGAGAGAGTAAAACAACAGGTGGTTGTTCATTTTCTATTGTTGCATCTACAACGAGTCGACTTTGTGCAGGATCTAGTTTTATGTTGATATCCTTTTCACAGGAGACTAAACTAAGGATTAGGATTACAAATAAATAGCGCATAACTCACTAACAAATTCCTCAAGAAACAGTTTAAAAAAAACCCCGCTAAAGAGCGGGGTTGAAGGTACTTATTAACCTAAATATGCTTTCAGCGCATTGCTGTATCTGGCTTTTTGAAGACGTTTAATTGCTCTTTCTTTAATCTGACGAATACGTTCTTTGGTAAGATCATATTTTTGTCCGATTTGCTCAATAGTTACTCCATTTTCACCATCAAGACCGAAATAAGCGTTTACAATTTCAGCTTCTCTTGGGCTAAGTGATTTCAATACTCTTCTGATTTCAGCACGCAATGAATCTTTCATTACATCATCATCTGTGTCATCACCACCTTCCAACAAATCACCCATAGCAACATCTTCTGCTTCGTGTACTGGAGCGTCTAATGAAGTATGACGGGTATTACTCTGGAAAATATTGTTGATTTCTGTTTCACTCATTTCTAAAATCTCAGCCAATTCTTCAGTTGAAGGCTCACGCTCATGCTCTTGCTCAAATGCCATGTAGGCTTTATTGGCTTTGTTATAAGTTCCAATTTTATTTTGAGGAAGACGAACTAAACGGCCTTGTTCTGCCAATGCTTGCAAGATAGATTGACGAATCCACCATACTGCATAAGAAATGAATTTGAAACCTTTTGTTTCATCAAATCTTTGTGCTGCTTTGATCAAACCAAGATTTCCCTCATTGATCAAATCACTCAATGAAAGTCCCTGGTGTTGGTATTGTTTTGCAACTGATACTACGAAACGCAAGTTGGCTTGTACTAATTTGTCTAATGAACGTTGGTCGTTCATTTTGATACGCTGAGCGAGAATCGTTTCCTCTTCTGGCGTGATCATTGATATTTTAGAAATTTCCTGGAGATACTTTTCTACCGCTTGGGAGTCACGGTTGGTAATCTGTGTAGCTATCTTTAATTGCCTCATAATCTAAAGGGTTCTGTCTATAAGACAGTTTATAATGGTTGAATGGTGCTAAGAATTTGTTATTTCCAGAGGATAAAGACGGTTCTGCAAAGATAAAATTCCTTTAGCACAAATCACAGTTATTAAACAAAAAATTGATTTGTTTTTACCCACTTAAAACAAAAAAAATGGGTAAAAGTTTGAAAATAGGTCAGTTATGCAAATCCGATGAATTAATTTTGGCACATGATAGTTGATTTTAGGTCAGATACGGTAACAAAACCCACAAAACCCATGCTGGAGGCTATGCATAATGCCCCGGTTGGTGATGATGTTTTTGGAGAAGACCCATCAATAAATGCATTAGAGGAATTTGCAGCATCTCTTTTTGGCATGGAAAAAGCCATTTTTTGTCCCAGTGGCACAATGACCAACCAAATAGCCATCAAGTGCCATACCCAACCAGGAGATGAAGTCATTTGCGATGAACTCTCCCATGTTTACCAATACGAAGGAGGTGGAATAGCCTTTAATGCTGGCGCTTCGGTCAAGTTGTTACAAGGCAATCGTGGCAGAATTACAGCTGATTTGGTGGAACAAAACATCCAGCCAGACGATGTTCATCGTCCTGTTTCCAGCCTAGTAGTTGTTGAAAACACTTCTAATCGAGGTGGTGGGAGCTGCTATGATTTTAAAGAATTGGAAAAAATAGGTACACTTTGCAAGCAAAAAAATCTTGCTTTTCACATTGACGGCGCAAGATTGTTTAACGCTTTAGTAGCAAAAAAAGAAAACCCTAAACAATACGGTGAACTATTTGATTCAATTTCTATTTGCTTAAGTAAAGGCCTGGGTGCTCCTGTTGGAAGTTTGCTTTTAGGAAAACAAGATTTCATCAAGAAAGCCAGAAGAGTGAGGAAAGTTTTTGGAGGTGGTATGCGTCAGGCGGGTAGTTTAGCGGCTGCAGGTCTATTTGCATTAAAAAACCATGTAGAAAGACTTTCTCAAGATCACCATCATGCTACTGAGTTGAATAAAATGCTAACCTCTCTCCCCTTTGTTTCGGAAATTTTACCCGTTGAGACCAACATCATCATTGCAGAATGTGTAAACGATTTTGATTTGCTGGCATGGCAAGGCAAAATGAAAGAAAAAGGAATTTTGTTTTATGCCATATCCAAAAACAAGTTTAGGCTGGTTACCCATTTGGATATTACTCCAGACATGATTAATTATTTTGAAAAAACTATAAAGTCAACTTACTAATGTCGTTCCCCTCAATTGACCCTACCAGTACTGCCTCATGGAAAAAAATAAGTGCGCATGCGGAAAAGATGAAATCGGTTCATATGCGCGATTTATTTGCACAAGATGCTTCCCGTTTTGCTTCTTTTTCTCAAAAGGACGGCGATTTGCTGTTCGATTATTCAAAAAATATCATTAATCGAGAAACACTTGATTTACTTTTTGGATTAGCAGAAGAATGTCAGCTACCTGCAGCCATTCAAGCCATGTTTGCTGGTGAAAAGATCAATAGGACAGAAAACAGGGCGGTTTTGCATACAGCTTTGCGTAACCTGAGTAGACAAACTTTCCAAACGGATGGTAAAGACATCATGCCTGATATACAACGGGTACTTGGACAAATGAAGAATATTTGTCATCAAGTGCATTCAGGTTCTTGGAAAGGCTATACTGGAAAGCCAATAAAGCACATTGTAAATATTGGCATCGGAGGAAGTGATTTAGGTCCTGTTATGGTGACTGAAGCCTTAAAGCCGTATTGGATAGAAGGTATAAATGTCCATTTTGTTTCCAATGTTGATGGCACACATATTGCTGAATGTCTGAAAGTTATAGAGGCCGACTCAACCTTATTTTTAATTGCTTCAAAGACTTTTACTACACAGGAAACCATGACCAATGCCCATACAGCGAGGAACTGGTTTTTGGAACATGCCAAAGATCCTATCCACGTGGCCAAGCATTTTGTGGCATTATCTACCAATGAAAAAGCGGTGACTGCTTTTGGCATAGACAAAGCCAATATGTTTGAATTTTGGGATTGGGTTGGAGGAAGATATAGTCTTTGGAGTGCAATTGGACTTTCAATTGCCTTGACCATTGGCTATGATAATTTTGAACAACTCCTAGCTGGAGCTCATGAAATGGATATGCATTTCAAGAACAAGCCTCTTTCAGAAAATATTCCGGTTAAAATGGCTTTAATTGGATTATGGTACGTCAATTTCTTTGGTGTGCAATCTGAAGCCATTTTACCCTATGATCAATATTTACATCGTTTTGCCGCCTACTTCCAGCAAGGGAATATGGAAAGTAATGGTAAAAGCGTGGATAGAAATGGCAATAAATTGAGCTACGATTCTGGTCCAGTTATCTGGGGAGAACCTGGTACAAATGGACAGCATGCTTTCTATCAATTGATTCACCAGGGAACTCTATTGATTCCATGTGACTTCATAGCTCCAGCCATCAGCCATAACCCTATTGGCGATCATCATCCAAAGTTATTGTCCAACTTCTTTGCCCAAACCGAAGCCTTAATGAATGGTAAGACTGCGGAAGAAGCGACTGCTGAACTAATGAACCTACCTGAAGATGAGCGAAATAAATTGGTCCCTTTTAAAGTTTTTGAGGGAAACAGGCCAACCAATTCTTTTCTTATCAAAAAGATTAATCCTTTTGAATTAGGAAAGTTAATCGCTGCCTATGAACATAAAATTTTTGTTCAAGGAGTATTGTGGAATATTTACAGTTTTGATCAATGGGGAGTTGAACTAGGAAAACAATTGGCTAACAAAATTTTACCTGAACTGATCACAAAAGATGAAGTGAAGAGTCATGATCAATCTACTAATGGATTAATTAATCAATATAAAATCTGGAGTAATAATTAACCAATTCATTGATATAAAAAAAAGGGGCGATTTTATGAATGCCCCTTTTTTTTATTATTTGAAAAAAGTCAATTACCATTTGTCGACTGGTTCATCCGCACCATTGTCTCCTGATGATATGTCAGATGCTGCAGGAGCAGATGGCGCTGTAGGCGTATCAGTGCTTGCTGAAGCAGCAGATGGCGCTTCATACGCACCGCCTTCAGCTGCATCTTCATCATACTCATGGTTAAATGCATCGAAATCAAAATCTGGCATCAATTCAGTTTTTACATGATCGACGGCTTCATTCAATGCTTTAAGAAATTTATTGAAGTCTTCTTTGTATAAGAAAATTTTATGGCGATCGTAACCATCGTCGTTGAATCTCTTTCTGCTTTCTGTGATGGTTAGGTAATAATCATTACCTCTGGTTGTCCTCACATCAAAGAAATAGGTTCTTCTCTTTCCAGCTCTGATTCTTTTGCTGTAAACACTGTCCATTCTTTTTTCGTTGTTGTCGTACGCCACAGTTAAAAGTTTTGGTTAATTTTTAGTTGGTTCCTATAAAGATAGCATTGTTTTGGAATTGTCAAAAATTCCTAGGTTTTTTTTCAGACCAATTTTTAAGGTCGATAAAACACAGCGTTTTCTGCCATTAATGCTGAATTTGCTGTGTTCTCAAGAGTTCAGCATAAGCGCCGTCAAGGGCTATGAGTGAGTCATGAGTGCCCTTTTCGATGATTCTGCCATCCTCCATAACCAGAATCTGGTCAAATTTGAAACTTGGAAATATCCTGTGGGTAATGATTATGGCAGTTTTGTTCGACAAATAGGAATTTAAGTTTTCAGCAATCTGGTGTTCTGTTTTGGCATCTACAGCACTTAGACAATCATCGAAAATAAGCAACTCATTATCTTTAGAGAGTGCTCTTGCTATGGAAATACGCTGTTTTTGTCCACCTGATAAAGTCACCCCCCGCTCACCCACCCAAGTTTCAAAACCTTGGGGTAATGCTTCTATTTCATTTCGAATGGCAGCTTTTTCTGCAGCTGTTACTGCATGTTCAACTGATTGATCCACTGATCCAAAATTGATGTTGTTTTTGATGGTATCACTGAATAGAAAAACATCCTGAGGTACATAACTGATTTGATTTCTAAGACTTGAAAGATCCAACTCCTTAAGATCAATTCCATTGATTCTCACCTTTCCAGTAGTTGGATCAAACATTCTGAGCGCTAGTTGAGCGACAGTTGATTTTCCACAACCTGTTTTACCCAAAATAGCCACCTTCTCTCCTTTTCGTACTTTAAAGGAAAAGTCCTTGATGGCTTGAATTCCAGTGTGGGGATAATTAAAATCAACATCCTCAAAAACAACTTCGTTGATTTGGTTTATTGAAACTGGATGTTTTGCAAGAGGCAAAGATGGAATTGTCTCTAAGAATTCATTCAATCTTTTTTGTGAGGCAGCTGCTCTTTGGATATTTGTCGCCACCCAACCTATTGCTGAAACAGGGAAAGTCAGCATGTTAATATAAATAACAAATTCAGCGATAGTCCCTGCGGAAATCTTATGTTCAATCTGATAAATACTTCCAATATAAATAGTAATAATCGTGCTCAATCCAATTAATAAAGCAATGGCAGGGAAATAAACTGCCTCCATTGTCGACAAGGCCAACCCACTTTTTCTGTAAGCCTCTGCGCGTTCATCAAAAAATTTCAGGTTGGCTTTTTCTTGAGCATACGATTTAAGGACACGAATGCCTGAATAGGATTCTTGAGCCAAAGTGGTGAGATCACTCAATTGTGATTGAATTTGTTCACTTTTCTTATTAATGATTGCATTAACAAAATACATGGCAATTGCCAAAAAAGGAAGAGGCAAAAGCACATAAACCGATAACATCACATCTTTTTTAAACATGTAAAAAAGACTGAGGACTATCATGATGGTCAGGTTGACCAGATACATCAGTGCTGGCCCTGTATACATTCTAACCCTTGATACATCTTCAGACATGCGACTCATAAGATCACCTGTACTGTGCATTTTGTAAAACTGCGTATCAAGTTTTTGATAATGTGCATAGACATCATTTTTTTGGTCATACTCAATATGACGACTCATGACAATGATAGTTTGCCTCATTAAGAACATAAAAAAACCCCTCATCAGTGCAAAACCCAATAAAGTGATGCCACTAAGCATAACCAATTGAGAGAAACTAATGGAAAGCGACTGTATAAAATCTACAAAAACCCTAACCAGGGGATCAAAAAAAACACGGTTTGTAACAGCTGAAGGATTAATTTTATTGCTAACCTGATCCACTACAAAACCTGTCATTTGTGGCGCCAATACGCCAAAATAATTAGAGATAAGAATAAAAACAATACCGAGGATTAACCGCCAGCGGTATTTCCAGAAATAGGGGTTCAGGCTTTTCAATTCCTTCATGAGTGGCAAAGTTAATCAACCCATTTTAGAAGAGTTTCTACTTTTTTTTCATGATTTTTTCTTTAATCAAATCTCTTGAGTTACTTTTGCCACGGAGAGATGGCAGAGCGGTCGAATGCGGCGGTCTTGAAAACCGTTGACTGTCACAGGTCCGGGGGTTCGAATCCCTCTCTCTCCGCCAAAAGATTGTCTAAAACAGTCTTAAAGCGTGTAAAATCAAGGTTTTACACGCTTTTTTTTGTTCTTCATTTTCTAAAAAAGTCCATAAAAGTCTATGGGTTTGGTTTCTAAGGGGGTTTCTTTTTTTTAGAGGCTAAAAAAGAAACCAAGCAAGTAGACTGATTTAGACTATTATAGACTGAAAATCAATTAATTAGCTATTGTTTTTTCGCTTGGTTTCCTTATTTTTGTAAAACATTTAAAGGGGGGCACAACTTAATTTTTGTGCCAAATGTCGTCAAACCAAAAAGCCAATTTCTCGCTGGTCGTTTACATCAGCAGAACAAAAGCAAAGAAGAACGGAGAAGTTCCTGTTCTTATGAAAATCAACATCAACGGGGAACGCCTCGTGATGCAACTTCAACGTAGTGTGCAGCCCGATGATTGGGATGCCAAACGGTCTCGTCTAAAAGGGAGAACTGTAGAAGCTCGTGAATTCAATGAATACATCGATGCTGTTCTCACTCGTACTCGTCAGCGTTATTCCGATTTAATTACCATGCACGATGTCGTTACTCCGGCCATGGTGAGAGATGCAGTTCTCGGAGTAAACACAGCCAAGCCTAAAATGATTATTGAGATATGGGAAGAACATATCGAAGGGCTTCGTAAGTTAATCGGTAAAGAAAGTACCGTTGCTACTTGTCAGAAATACAATGCAGCAAAAAATCATTTCGCCAACTACCTCAAACAGTATTACAAGACCAGTGATGTTCCAATTAAGTCAGTAGACCATTTCATGATTACACAGTTCGCTATGTATCTGAAAACAGAAAAAGGATGCAACTACAACACTGCAACTAAATTTTTGCAGAACCTAAAACGTATCACTTACATCTGTCTTCGTCATGGTTGGCTACTCAAAGACCCATTCGTTGGAATTAGCCTTGCAATGAAGGAAGTGGATCGTCCTTACCTCACAGAGGATGAATTGAAAACACTCATGGAATTCACTTCTGATATTGACCGATTGGTAAAAGTCAGAGACTTCTTTGTTTTCTCTTGTTATACAGGCCTTGCTTACATCGACATCTATAAGCTCCGTAAAAAAGAGATTGAGAAAAACACCCAAGGCTATTGGATTAAAACGAGAAGACAAAAAACTGGTGGTAGAACAAGTGTGTTGTTATTGGGGGTAGCGATGCAAAACATCAATAAATATGTAATTCTAGATGCACTGAAGGATAATGACCATGTGTTGCCTATCATAAGTAATCAAAAGATGAATGCTTATTTAAAAGAGCTTGCAGACTTGTGTGGGATAACTAAAAACTTATGCTTTCACGTAGCTCGTCACACATTTGCGACAACTGTAACGCTCACCAATGGCGTGCCGATTGAAAGTGTAAGTAAGATGCTTGGCCATAAAAACATAAACAGTACTCAGCATTATGCTCGAATTGTTGACCAAAAGGTAGGCGATGATATGTTACGATTATCGCAGAAATTTGGACAGCGATTAACACTGGCAATTTAAACTCAAAGCCCTGGAAATCCCAGGGCTTTTTTATTGAATATTTAGACGCTTTTAGAATATGGAAGACAAATTCAAAATCAAATCTTATGGCTATGGTGAGCTAGCACAATTTTACTTTCCGAATATTTCAAAAAAAAGTGCTAGTGCACAGTTGCGCAGATGGATCAAACTAAGTACAACTGTGTTGCCAATGCTTCAAACTCTTGGTTACAAGCCTGGCAATCGATTGTTAACACCAGCGCATGTAAAGGTTATTGTTGATGAGTTCGGAGAACCTTGATTGATTTTTAACGTTTCTCTAGAATACGAAGGCAAGGAATTTTACACTGAACTTTCAACGAAAAACTGAACTAAAAATTTAACACTTTCATGTCCTACGAACCACGAAAACCCTACTTGCGTATAGATGATGTTGGCCCTAATGTTTTGTCTAATTTTTTAATTAGGTAATTTTTTGAGTTTCGGTTTCATCAATTAAACACGTCTCCTATCAATTTTTTTATTGTCAGATTTTCCAATTTTGATGCTATGGGAGATACATTGTCCTGATTTTCTTTCCAATGCATCCCTTCATTATAAATTATTCCAAGCAAATAATGACTTTCGGGAGAAACAATTCCCATTTCTTCTGCTTTCTCTAATTTGCTTCTTGTTTTATGAGTTTTGAGAAAAACGTTTCTTGCTTCATCACTTTGAAGTTTATTATATGCTATTTGTTCAATTCTCACTCGTAAAGCACCACAAACTGCAAAAGGGTCATAGGGTTGATTTGTCAGATAGTTATTAACCTCATTATTCAAATATTTCACAAAATTATTTCCTTCACCCCAAAGCTCTCTTATTCCTAAATACCGAAATTCTGCTCTCTTATTTATTGTTCCTGGGTCGTAATGGAGCAAATATTTGTCTACTTCAACTTCTATTGTAGCATTTTTTCTGTTTTTCAAAAGTCTTATCATACTCGTGCTTACTTGAATGGTTGATTTATCCAAATAATAAACTTTTTGATTACTGAAAGTAAAGTTTTTAAAGTAATTGGGGTTTAAGTGGGTTAGAATTAACGGGTAAATTCTCTTTTTTAGCGAATCAAATTCCATTATTAAATTGGTAATGTAATACTGTGCAGCTGTAAGATTTGCATCATCTAAATAGTCAAATACCTCATCAATTATTAGAATGTTTTCGGTTTTTTTTAAATTTCTCTTTGCTTTAAAAAGCATCGAAATAAAAGTTAGAATGTCTCTTTGCCCATTAGAAATATGAATAGCTTTAGGAAATTTCACAACGAGTTTTCCACCTGTTTCGCTCGAACGTATACTTTTCCAAGTGCAGTTAAATGTTGATAGTGTTGCATCAAAACGCTGTTTGTCTAAACGGTAAATGTTAAAGGTGCAAGCGTTTTTAAAGTTATTAATATCGAGGTTGTAAAGCCAGATCAGTTGAATTGCTGCTAAATAGCTTTTTGTTTCTGAATTATAGCCAATGTCAAATTCATTGATAAGATTGCCAATTGTATTTAGGTAGTCTATTTTTTTTAAGTCATTTAAGCGGTTCGTAGTTATCCAATTTGTTAAATCTTCTGCCGTTCCCCTTTGCGCGTTGATTTCTGCAATAATTGAATTAATTCTTCCTTGAATTCTGTCTCCGTTGGCTCTTTGCAATGCCATATAGCATCCACTTAGTTCCTCAATTAATTTCAAATTTGATAATGCAGCAATTGCGTTAGGCAAAACTCTTGAATTTTGACCGAATCGATATTGACAATTTCTATACGAATAACTGAAACTAACACTTGCTGGAATACGATCAACTAAAACTACATCGTCAATTATCAAAGATGCTTTGGAGTTAGCAAAACCGCCAAAAGTCGAAGCGTTGCCTTTGGGCTTTGTGAGATTGTTTATTACAAAATAGTCGATTTCACCACTAATTGTATTTGTTGAATTTGTCGCTTCAAGTGTGGCTAGTGTACCGTCTAGTCTTGTATATTCTATATAAACTCTTGGAGCATTAGCTGCATTTTCTGCGTGATAATCTTCTTCATCTAATGCAATTCTTCTGTTATTCATTGAATTGAAAGCAGTGGCCAATGAACTCTTCCCAAAGCCATTAGGAGCTACTAAAAGACTTGGTTTATTTGGTAGGATATCCAACTCAAATCTTTTTAGCTGTATCCCTTTAACGTGTTCTATTTCAATTATTCTAAGCATAATATTTGTATGGTTGGTTTACCATTCCCCATTATCTTTCAAAAACTCCATTCCGTTAAAAGCTGCAATTTTTGCTTTCTCCAATGAGTCAAAGGTTTTCTTTCCGAAAGTTTCACCAATTTTCACTTTGTATTTATTTGTTTTCTTGTCTCGGTAAATGAGTAAATGCCGTTCTTCGATATTCAGAAAATAATTGCCGTTTTTACTGCGCTTCCAGTCTTTCTTTGTCCAAATAATTCTCCTTTTCGCTCTATTTTTTAATTCTCTTTCTCGTCTTTCAGGGTTTATGTAATCATTGGTCATTTTTTCTGCACAAGTGCAGCCAACTCTAAATTCTTCATTAATTTCTGTGTGTTCAACTAAGTGAACATAGCGGATTTTTTCATTTCCACACATCATACATGTTTCGTAATCCGTTTCCCATTCCGCCTGACCATCTTCGCGAATATCAATAACATCTACCAAAGTCCAACCTTTGTGCGGAATGCCTTGTTGTTTCCAATAGTTAGCCATAGTATAGTTAATTCATATATTTAAGTCTCACATTATTCAACTGCACTGTTGCCTTTACACTTGCTGCCTTGCGTGTGTTAGCAGCTGCCTTTTATTCATTTTTTAGTCTTGTTATGGTTGATGCAGGAATATCTAATTCAAATTTTGTTCTCAACACTTCCATCGCCAAATGAATTCTTGTTGATATAAGGATTGTTTTTGAATTATTCAGTTCAATTATTTGTCCTACTAACTTTGGTTTCGGTGTTCTGTTGATTAAATATGTAGGCAAATACCAAACGCCACAACCACTTATGCCTTCTGGACTTTTGTTGGCTTGAACCATACTGTTTCCAAAATTTTTCACTTTCTTCTGTCTATAGTCAAATAGAATATTAGAATGCTCTTCAAATTTCAAAGATTTGTAAAATACTTTGAGTGAAGGTTTAGTCAAAAAAACTAAAGGTGAAACAATGTACTTTTTAGTCGCTGTTTTTTTAACTGTATTTCGCCATGGAAACCCTACAATTAAATATTTCGGGTCAGGGGTAACGGAATGATTGAAGTCAATGTCTCTGTATTGTAAAAATGAGTATTTGTATGAAAGTACTTTAACAACTTCATCGTCTAATTTCCAGACTGCGATGTCTGTCTTGTCTGCAACTTCGCTTTCATCTGGGTTTACATATTTTACCATACCATTCAGAATGTAAAATGTGTCTTCAATCATCATTCCTATATCCTCAGGTTTGTTTGATGAAAGAAAATGTCCTGCCGTAATTAAAAACTTTTGATACTTAACTTCGATAAGAACACCACTTGCTTTTTCTTCAGGTATTATGTTACTTGTCGAATTTGGTTGTTTAGTGTATAGCTGTGGAGTGTATTTCAAAATTTCTTTTGCATATATGTCTACCGATTAACCTACCACGTCCATTGGTTTTAATTTACTTGTCAAAATTGCTTTAAGCTTTTCAAGTCTGTTCATTTATTTTATTACTGTTCGTTGGTATCTTGAAGTTGCTGCTAACGTTTTTCGGCTTGCCGCAGTGGGGGATTTTTAGCACTAAAGTTCAATCGAAGCACTGCACTTCGGTTAAGCACTAAACTGTCATAGAAGTACGTCAGCCCCCATCGCGGCGAACCGATGTTACCGGCTGGCATTCTATTCGTCGAGTTCCTAACAACTATATTTTTCATTTTATTCAAACTAGGCAAGAATTTATTATTGAATAGATAATTTTGCCCCTAATTATTCTTCCACTTCTATTGTTTGTCCCTTGTAATACAGCCTTGGAATAGTCTTGAACAGCTGGTTCTAGATTTTTATCTTCAACTGCCTGATAAAAATTCTTTAATTCTAACTCTAATTTAGATTGATTAATCTTATTGTTTTCTTTAAAAATTGTTCGATGTAACTCAACTAGAAGTGTAAATAAGTCAGACTTTTTGAACACTCTTGATTTTTCGTCAAAGTTTAATGCTTCAATCAATTCAAGTAAGTATTTAATCTGATGTTCAATTTCATCTTTTTGCGGAAACTCATCATTGAATCTTTCAAGGTATTCTTCAAATTCTTCTTCAAGGTTAAAATATGTGCTTAATAAAGTGATAATGACCACTAGAGAAAACCCTAAGTCTCTCATACGCTTAATGTCATTATTTGTAAAGACTCTATGATTTTCGAAAAATTCAAGTTCTGAAATTGCTTCTGCAAGTCTTTTTATTTCACCGTCATATCTAGAATTATGGATTTCCACCGCATTCAATGAATAATTTGTAGAGTTAATTCGTTGAAAAACTGTCTTAATTGTTTCAATGTCTAACTTTCCTAAATCTCTAACTACCACTTCATATTCAAGAAATGCTTCTTGTTTAGCAGGGTCAAGTTTCGTGTATGGAATTAGTCCATTTTCATATTTCAGGTCTTCGGAACCAATAAAATATTGATACAAAGTAGTTATTCTTTGTTGCCCATCAACTAATATTTCTTTGCCTTCACCGCTTTCAAGATTTACTTCTCCTGCTGCTATATAAATTTCAGGAAATGGTAGTTCATCTAATACTGTTTGAATGAATGCAACTTTATGTTTATTAGCCCATACCAATCTCCGTTGAAAATCCGGTCTTGGAATTAAAGTCCCTGCTTTTAGACCTGAAAGAATTTTTCTTAATCTTATGTTTGTTCCTGAAGTTTTCATCTCTTTTATTTTATGTCAAGTTTACATTGTCTTACACATTTTACTTGATACTTTTCAAGAAAATGCCAATTGCGGTATAGTCCGCCCCTTATTTTATAATCCCCATACTTCTGTGATGAAGTCAGATTGTTAAAAAAGTCCCACCAAATTGTTTGAGTGAAGTCAAAGCGTGGTGAATTTGGCAACATATCCGGTCTCATCCATCCTGTGAAATGATAGGTTGTAAACTCTTGTTGTTTTTGCCAATAATTTTTATCTTCTATGTAGTTATATAGGTCTTTCCATATTTTATCGAATAGTCCTTGTGAAATAATTGCTACATCAATGTCAGAACTGTCGTTAAAGTGTCGATACCTTGTTTTGCCTTTTGCAAGATTTTCTGCAATTGAAAAACCCATTTTACCCGATCCTACAATTAAAACTTCATTTGGGTGAATATCGAAGTGGTCAGCGACTGTTGTTTTTAAATCTAGGTAGTTATCTTGGTCAACTATATAACTGTCCCCTGATGTAATAAATTTTCTGACGAGTGCAGTCTCATCCAATATTGGAAGTTGCTTCTTAAAGTCAATTATTTTTTCGTCAATTGTCATTTCTAAATTTATTCGTGTCGTTATTTATGCTTGCCGGTAACTCAGTTATATACTCTACAAACCTTCGCATATCATTTGATATTAAACTGTATTTGCGAATGTTTTTAAAATCTATTTTTTAAAATATTACTTCTCAAAAATAGCAATTTGCCCTCGTATTTTTACATAGACCTTTACACACCCTCATAGGACTTTTACACAGTTATACATTTTAGAAGTTTGTATCCTAAACGTGCAAGACTTCATGCCACATCACTCACACACTTCGATATTTACCACCGTTTCAGGTGTCGTTGGAGGCGTAGGAAAAGCTGTAACAGCAAAGCCTCTTTTAATGGCTATTACCCTTCCTGGTCTCACTAATGTTGTTATTTATGCTGCTGCATCGGCTGCTGCCGGTTATGTGGTAAAAAAGGCTCTCGACAATATTTCAGCAAAACTCATTAAGTATTTTAAAGAAAACTTCGGAGACGATGAATAAAGTATTGGGTATAGCGATTGGTGCAGGCCTTGTTTATGGTATAGTCAGACTGCTGAAAATGCAAAATGTTTCTGACGTTTCTACCATGAAGATGGTCAACCCTCGCATTCACTCAATCAACCTTGGAGGATTGACCTTCAGAACTGAAGTAGAAGTCAATAATCCCTCTCGTGATAGCATTCGCATCACCAAGCCAGTGGTAACACTAACATCTAAAAACAAGTTCTTAACCCAATCTGATGCCGAGAATAAAGAAATCGTCATTCAGCCACTTGCCGTAACAAAGATTGATACGATCGAACTTGAATTGTCCTGGTCAATCCTTGCCGGACTTATCAAGAACATCGTCACAAAAATACCTGCTGTAATAACTGCCTGGAAATCGGGAAATAAAAAGAACCTGGTTGCTCAGTTGGGTGTGCCTATGGAAATGTATTTCACTACCTATGTAAACGGACTGTTTTATCAGTCGCCCTCTGAAAAATTGATTTAATGCAGGCACTATCTCATATACCAAGTAAAACTGTAACCAGTGGTATCGCAGCATCAAAGATGGAAGCCGTTATAATCCGTATTTCCCACCACCTGATGAGCGTGACCGTGTCATCATTAATGATGGTGAGGTAACTGATACGGTAGAGTTAATGGAGAAAGTCGTTTGGAAATACCTTGACGACACCAAGCGAATCGCTCCATTACTCCAACGGTCATCGACCATCGATACCTGCAACGCGATTTGGGAGTTTATCTACAAGTTTATTCAGTATCGATTGGATAAGCGAGGGTTGGAACAACTCCGCCGACCTGCTAGATCCTGGGCTGAACGGAACGAAGGGGTTGACTGCGACTGCATGAGCATTTTCGCTTCAAGCATCCTGACCAACCTTCAAATTCCCCACAGCTTCCGCATCACCCGGTACAGTGCTGACACTTGGCAACATGTGTATGTCATTGTTCCGCTGGAGGACAGTCAACGATACTGCGTAATCGATGCGGTAGTATCAAAATTCAATTACGAAAAACCCTACTCAGACAAAATGGACTATACGATGAATCTCCAAGGCATAAATGTAGCCGTGCTGAGTGGTGTTTCCGGAAACGATCACTTCGATGCAGTCATGGCAACATCACTAACCGGCTCCGATTTGGGTGATACCACCCCACAACAAGACCTCGATAAATTATATCAAAACCTGGTTGCAACACGCAATGCAGTAGCTCAAAACCCACGCTTGGTGTCAACAGTTGATGATCCACAAGCACTTTTGAAAATGCTGGATTATGCCATCCAGTATTGGTACACAGATAAACGTGACCAGGCTTTGGAGATCCTCGCTAAAAATGAGCAGCAGCTCAATTTGAGAAATGGAATAAGCCCCGTCAACGGCCTGGACTACGACATTGATGAATTTGCATTGAGCGGAATAAACGTCAAAGGCTTTTTTACCAATGTTAAGAACACCGTAAAAACGGTTGGGCAGAAAGTTGGTCAAGCAACTAACTTAATTAATTTTAGTTTGCTTATCTTATTTTACTAATATTTCATCCAAATTGGATGTTCTTCCCAATTATTCAAAAAGCCAAGTTTATATATTGGCATTTGGGGGTTATTTTCGAAAAGTTCAAGTATTTTACTTTTAATGTGATGATTTGGTGTAACCTCGTTACACAAATACAGCATAGCTGTAATTATCAAAAAAGGCTTTTTGCGTTGAACCGGAAGTAAAGCGTCCATTAACCATTTAGACTTTGGGTTATTGAGTGTTTCAATAGGGATTTTTACCATGTTCCTACTCCAAAGTCTTGAATGGTGTGCAATAATATTTCTTATATAAGTTATTGACTCTAACCAACTTGAGAGCTCGCTATGTAGGTTTAATCCCATTTCTAATGCTATCGTTGCTTTTTCTGGTAGTTGGTGTTTAAGATTTTTGTAAAGTTTTGAAAGTGTTCCCATTGAGGCTACTTCTAAGATTTTCCATGAGTCAGCATCCTGATTTGGAAACCTTTTTCTTTGATCCTTTATGAAAATTTCTTGACTTCTGTAAAATTCTTTATTTAATTCACTAATTGTATTCTGATGAATAGTTACAGAGGGGTCAGAGGGTAACTTTGTACCTTCAAATAAATTTGAGTCTAAATACCATAAACCTCCATATGCGATTGATAGATGATAAATCATTTTGGCTCTTAAAGCAATCTCAATTCTTTCAATTGCATCAAATAAAATCAATCTTAGGTGTCTATCAAAGTTGTATCTGTCAATAATATCTTCAAAATAGGTATTGGGCTTGAAAGTGTGTAAGGTAACATCATCTTGCATATCCCACCAGTAACCTTTTAAACGATAGTAGCTGATATTTGCTAAAAAGTGGTGCGCAGATTGCTCGTCATTGAAAAGCATACCTCGTTTTTTTAACAAGGCAATTTGATCTGCTATGGAATAAGGACTTTTGTTTGCCATAGCTATAAAAAAAATGACCCGATAGCAGATCTTACGGTATGCTATCGGGTACTGTTAACACAAATGTATAACAATTTTTAATTTCTTATCTAATTCCAAATAGTTTTTAACTTATCAATTCTTGAGATTAAAATTGTTTATAATAAAATGAATGAAGTTCTCCTTATCTTCATAAAATAAAAAGAAATCAACATGGGCAATAAAGCCCACTTTTTGGACACTTGGTTTCTAAGGGGATTTCAAAGGGAAAATAAGAAGTTAAAACCTTATTATACAGCAAGTTAAATGGAAAGGTTCACTATCCGCTCTCTCCGCTGAATACAGTTCGCAACTGTTTGAAAAGTGTGTAAGTCGTTGATT